>ERZ773243.193-NODE-193-length-91975-cov-19.874859_pt1 | contig 91975 bp, 67 predicted proteins | sample MGYA00580520_ERZ773243 | MGnify/ENA primary metagenome ERZ773243 (study PRJEB29015, sample SAMEA2737747) | human gut metagenome | biome: human gut; feature: human-associated habitat; material: faeces | place: China | collected 2012 ... | reverse complement strand
CAAGTACTAACTCTACCTGTACGCTAATTTCATCTGCATTGGCTTTGGGAACAATACAAAACATGATTATTGCTTCCAATAGGAATAATCCTACCAATAACAATCTATCTTTTGTAGTTAATCTTTCCATTATGCAGATATTTTGCCGACTATAAACCATAAAAAAATACTGCCCCGATTTTTCTGCGGTAAGTTTTACAACATAGAAATTATTCTATTAGTCTGTTCTATTGATAAACCCGTATAATTGGATTTAAATAACTCTTCTGCTAACCTCTCAGATATAAATATAGTACTATCGAATGGAAATGGAAAGAATAGATCCCAAATTGTACTATTATCACGCAGTATAAGCGAATCAAAAGTAACCCCCCAAGCCCCAGACTTATCCTTTAATTTTAATTGTTGATATTGACTGAAAGACTCCAATTCAATCGGGACTTGTGGAATAGTCCATTCTGTTCTGATGAATGATGACTTCTTGTAGTCTATTGAATCTATGAAAGCAAGTCCGTAAAAATGCAGCCATAAATATTCTAGCTTATCTTTACAAGAGTCTATTATGACTGGAAAAATTTGATACGACATGACATTAAAATGTCTGATACTTTCATATAACCTTGGAGAAATGAGCATATCACATTCTGGTCCAGCTGTCGTGGAAATATAGTCAGACATAACAGCACCTTTTTTCAATTTGAAACTCAAATTAGGGTTACATAATAATTTATTCCAAGGGCTTATTTGCGATGCAGTCAAAGGACAGAGGCAATCTACCTGTGGGTATTTCTTACCTATTCTCAAGTCATGTGATAGCTTATAGAATTTCATTTTCTTGGTTATTCTTTGTTTTTATTACCTTTATTAGGTAGTTTCTGTGATACATTTTTATTCCTTTTGTCAATAAACTCTTGTTTGCCGACAAAATGTTGAGCACCACCTAACACTCCACCGCCAAATTCAAAAACAGTTGAATCGTTATAGACAATGAGGCATTCGTTGGCATTTAAGCTGTCCTGCTGTTCAAGGGTTAGTGGTCTGTCATACAACCGAAATGAATATATCCCCATTCCTACACGTCGGAATCGGAATTTTGTATAATCCTTCAATTGATAATTATCTATTTCTATTCCGATGCAGCCTACATCATCTAAATAAGTTTTTAATTTTTTCAGAAATCGTTTGTTTAGATAATCAGCTTGTGGAATACACTCATCTTCACCAAATTCAATAACAAGCCTAGTGCTATCAGGTAATATAAGACGTTCGTATTTTGCGATATTTCTCATCCAAGCACCATCCATTTCATAATGTTCTGCCATAATGTTAGCATTGCAATCCCGATGGTTAGCACAATAAATTGCTGTTCCCAATAGTAGCAAGTCTGCAATATGGAAAAAGAGCAGAATGTTGTTTGTCTTAGTGCGTGTTCTTACCGCCTTTATAAAAGAGTATATCCAAAATCCAAGTACAGGAATGGTAATGAAGAAATAAAACACTATCAATACCATCCATGTTATCAGATGCCATTCATTCGTACTTAACGAATCGCTTAAAAGTACTAACAGCCATATTGTAACTGCAAATACCGACACACATCGCATAATCCGCAAAAATGTCGTCTGTTTACTCACAGGCTGATTTGTTCTGTTATCGATTGCTCCCATTTCCTCTATAATGCTTGAATAGAATTAAACGGTATGTGCCATTGCTCGGCATATTTTTTTACTTTGTCAATACTCTTGTAATAGATTTCATCATTCATTGGATATATAGCCACACCGTAGTCACATCCTCCTTCTCCATCTAGATATTCTCCATAGATAACAACAGCACCGAGAGAGTCTATCGGGGTAATGGACTTCGGAAAGACCAACTCATAACGGTGAATTTCTATTTCACGTAATCCTTGTTTTTTATATAAGATTGCGGTTTCAAACCCTGTAATACATTTTGTCTCCTTCATTACATATTCATCAGTCTCACAATAAACCGAATCATAAGTTTGGAATGTAATTACTCCACCTATTACTGAAAGCAATACCCAACAAAAAGCATACAACTTGATTAAAGCATTGCATATATACTTCTTGTAATGTACAAAATAGAGTGCCATTCCCGATAAGGTAGCTATCCAGAATATTACATATCCCAAATGCCAACGTAACTGTAAACCAATCATCGAAATGCAAGCAAACAAAGCCACATTTATGACATGGCAAACTATCAGCAATATTTTCAGCCATTTCTTCATAGGAGAGTGTATTCAATATACTAATTACAAAATTATAAAAAATGCCATTCATTAGCCTATAATGAAGTGCATTTCTTTTGTGATTCAGCAATATAGATAAGAAACTGAATCAACAGAGGCTATAAGAGAAGACTAACAGAAGAACTGATAAAGTTTGTCAGCAACAAGATTCCGTGAAACTCTGAAAAATCACGAACACACTGATTATCAACGAAAAATCATAAAAGCCGTGTAGAACGGTGTAGGACGCATGCAGGTAAAACCCGCGTCCTACACCGCACCCTACACGGCTTAACTGATTGTTCTACACCCGTTTAATGCTAAAAACGTGTAGGGTGCAGGCAATTTTTGCAAAAACATATTATGGAGAGGAGGATTCTTATATACCGACAAGCAAGACAAGTCGTAGTAACGACCAAGCGTTGTCGTAGTAATGACTAAGTGTTGTCGTAGTAACGACTAAGCGTTGTCCTGCCTAAGAATACACCCTTAAAAACGGAAGAGACTGTTACACCAACTTATTGGTCAGCGTATCAGGAAAAACCACTGTCGGCTTAAACTGCTTGGCTTCTTCAAAATCCATCAGCGCATACGACATGATAATCACCACATCGCCCACCTGAACCTTACGAGCCGCAGCTCCGTTCAAACAGATGCATCCGGAACCGCGCTCACCCTTGATGATATACGTTTCAAAACGTTCGCCATTGTTATTATCTACAATCTGCACTTTCTCACCTGCAATGAAGTTTGCCGCATCCATCAAATCCTCGTCAATCGTGATGCTGCCCATGTAGTTGAGATTAGCTTCGGTCACACTCACACAATGTAATTTCGATTTCAAGACCTCTATCATCATGTCTCGTTACTCCTTATATTTAATATTATCGATTAAACGCACTTCGCCGCAGAATACGGTAATACATCCCACGATGTACGCACTGTCCTCCCATGCGCTTACCGGTTGCAAAGTGTTTCCATCTACAATTTCAAAATACTCCAACTCCAGCCCTTCTGCCTTCTCAATGCCGTCTTCCACAAAACGAAGAGTCTCTGCAAGCGTATGGTCTTTTCCGTACTCCACACTTGCAAACAAGGTTTTCGAGATCTGAAGTGCCTGCTCACGCTGAACATCACTCAAACGGGCATTACGGCTGCTCAACGCCAGTCCGTCGGCTTCACGTACTATCGGACAGCCCACAATCTGCAAATCGAACGGATATTTACGAACCATCTCACGGATAATTGCCAACTGCTGGAAGTCCTTTTCTCCGAAATAAGCACGGGTAGGTTCCACAATCAGGAACAGTTTACTCACAATCTGACATACTCCGTTGAAATGACCCGGACGGTATTTGCCTTCCATCACCGTATCAAGAGGAGCATAACTGAACTGACGGGTATCGGGTTCAGGATAAATCTCTTCTACAGAAGGAGCAAAAACATACGATGCTCCACACGCTTCGAGCAACTTGCAGTCGGCTTCCAGCGTACGCGGATACTTCAATAAATCATTCTTATCATTAAACTGAGTAGGATTTACAAAATCACTCACCACTACTACGTCATTTTCGGCCACTGCCCGCTTCACCAATGAGGCATGACCGGCATGAAGCGCACCCATTGTAGGCACCAGTCCCACTGTCTTGCCTGCTTTACGAAGCCCGTCCAGCTCGGTACGAAGCTCCTTAATTGTCTGAATTAATTTCATTATTCGTTAGTTTTAACCACTCTACTGTTTTAAAACGGCTGCAAAGTTAACTATTTATTTTTTCTTTTAACCAAAGAGTGCCAATTTATCCTCCTATTTTCCTCTCTTTCTTGCTCAAAACAGCCTCAATTCCACATCCGACAATCCTCTATGAGGCAACGTATTAACATACTATAAGGATTAATCAAGCAGAGCAATGGCTGTTATAGTCAAAAAAATTACTATCTTTGCAAAATATTTAAGAGCAACAAGAAAATAAAAATGAGCGCAAAAAAAGTTTTATTCATTACACAAGAAATTACTCCGTACGTACCTGAAAGTGATTTAGCTATCATTGGTCAAAACCTTCCTCAAGCTATTCAAGATAAAGGTCGCGAAATCAGAACTTTCATGCCTAAATGGGGCAATGTGAATGAACGTCGAAACCAACTACATGAAGTAATCCGCCTGTCAGGAATGAACTTAATTATAGATGAAACAGATCATCCGCTGATTATTAAAGTAGCATCCATTCAGGCAGCACGCAGACAAGTGTACTTCATTGATAACGATGATTACTTCCAGCATCGTCTGATGACTACAGATGAATCCGGAACCGAATATGAAGATAATGGCGAACGTGCTATTTTCTATGCCAGAGGTGTATTGGAAACCGTGAAAAAACTTCGTTGGTGTCCAGACATCATCCACTGCCACGGATGGATGAGTGCCATGGTTCCTCTGTATATTAAAAAGGCATATTACGACGAACCTTCTTTCAGAGACTCAAAAGTGGTATTCTCTGTTTATGGAGAAGGATTCAAATCGAACCTGGCTTCAAACTTCACCAACCAACTCTTATTAAAGGACATTACTCCGGAAGATGTAAACATGATTCAAACTCCCGTAAACTATGATGAATTGTGTAAATTGGCCATTGCCTATTCCGACGGTGTAATACAAAACAGCGAGAACGTTAATCCGGACGTAATGGAGTATGCACGAAGCCTGAATATTCCGGTTCTTGACCATCAGAGCCAAGAAACCTATGCCGACGCCTGTGATGCCTTCTACGATAAAGTATGGGCGGAAGAAAAAAAATAAAATTATAAAACCATATAAAATGAAACTCAAGTTCTTGGCAGCAATCGGATTTGCCGCTACACTCTATAGCTGTGATGACAGCACCACCGGTATCGGTGACTTTATAGCCGATACCGATGAGATTAATGCTTACTCGGAAACCTACGATGTAACAACTAAAACGGTTTCAGTGGCAGATATCAACAAAAAAATTGGCATCAACTCTAACGGGGTTTATTCACGTACCAGTACAGCTTATCTTGGCAACTTTACCGACCCGAGTTTCGGTGAATTTACTGCTGATTTTATCACGCAAATAAACTGTCCGGAAGGATTCGAATATCCGAAAACTTTCGAAAAGATAGAAAGTACCACACTTGAGTTATATTACCGGAGCTATTATGGAGACTCGTTGGCACCGATGCGCGTGGGAGTGCGATTCTTGAACACTGCCATTGAAGATAACGGGAAAAATCCGGAGTTGTATTACACTTCTTTCAATCCGAAAAATTATTACGGTGAAAATCCGCTTTTCGCTGAAAAAGATTACAGTGCCTATGATAACTCTGTACCCGACTCTATCCGTAATCATACCGACGCAAACGGGAATAAGACTTTCTACCCGAATGTAATTATTGATATGGATAAGCCTTATGAGGAATATACAACACTAAGTGACTACCTCACTGCACAATACAAAGCAGGAAACTTTGCCGATGCATTTACTTTTATCAATAAGGTACTGAAAGGATTCTATGTAGAAACAACAGGAGGAGACGGCTCGGTTTTATACATTGAGGATATTTGGTTGCGTACCAAGTATAAGTATACCGTCAAGGGCTCGAAAGACCAGGATTCTGTTGTTTATGCAAACCGGTCACTTGCTGCTACAAAGGAAATATACATGGCAGCCAATCTGGAAAGCAAAAAAGAAGCTATTGATGCATTTGTGAATGACAAGAACAACTCATACCTGAAAACTCCTGCCGGATTATGGACGGAAGTTACCCTTCCCCTGGAAGCAATGTATCAAGACTTAAAGAACGATACGCTAAACTCTGTATCGCTCAAATTTACCAAGTATAAGGAAACCGTCGAAAACCAAGACAAAACGTACAAGATGGGTACACCCAAGTATCTCTTGCTCGTTAGAGAGGATGATATGAAAACCTTCTTTGAGGAAAATAAAACTTTCGACAACAAGACTTCTTTCCTTGGTACTTATGACAGCAGTACAAGTACGTATTCTTTTTCTAAGCTGAACCGACTTATCAGTCATATATTCAGCGAAATGAGAAACAACTCTGCCAAAAGCGCCAACTGGGACAAGTTGCTGCTTATTCCGGTACAAACCGAAACCGACGCACAGGGAAATATCATCGGAGTTTCACATGATTTGGAAGTGAGCTCAGCCCGTCTGTTCGGCGGAGAAAATGCAGACAACAAACTTAAAATGCAGGTTATTTATACCAAACCCAACGAATAAATTTTAGAAAATCTCAGAATAACAGAAAAAAGAATCAGCCAACATCATCTTTTAGATTGAGTTGGCTGATTCTTTTTTTCTTTCTGTTGCCGATTCTAAAACATCTCAAAAAAATCCTCAGATTGGCAAATGGACTTATTTATTATCTCCATACATACGTGCACGCATTTCCTTGATATGATCAGAAGTAATGTATTCATCGTAGTCCATCATCTTATCGATAATTCCATTCGGGGTAAGTTCAATGATTCGATTAGCTACGGTCTCAATAAATTCATGGTCGTGTGACGAAAACAGCACATTGCCCTTATAAGTCTTCAAGTTATTATTGAACGACTGGATAGATTCCAAATCCAAATGGTTGGTAGGTGTATCAAGTATCAAACAGTTAGCGTTACGCAACTGCATACGGGCAATCATACAACGCATCTTTTCACCTCCAGACAAAACATTCACTTTCTTCAACACCTCTTCTCCAGAGAATAACATACGGCCCAAGAACCCTTTCATATATACCTCATTGCCTTCGCCATACCGACTCAACCAGTCTACCAGATTCAAGTCGCATTCAAAGTAATCGGTATTATCAAGCGGCAAATAAGCAGTAGTAATCGTAACTCCCCAGCTGTAATGTCCAGCTTGTGCCTTGCGGTTGCCGTTGATAATTTCAAACAAGGCAGTCATGGCACGCGGATCACGGCTTAAGAATACAATTTTATCTCCTTTCTCAACATTGAAGTTAACATCATTAAATAAGAGTACGCCGTCCTCGGTTTCCGCACGCAGACCGGAAACTTCCAGGATCTGGTTTCCCGGTTCACGCTCAGGAGTAAAGATAATACCCGGATATTTACGAGAAGAAGGCTTGATTTCGTCAACATTCAGTTTTTCCAACATCTTCTTACGGCTTGTGGTCTGCTTCGACTTCGCCACATTAGCAGAGAAACGACGGATAAACTCTTCCAGTTCTTTACGCTTTTCTTCAGCTTTAGCCTTCTGGTTTTGCTGCTGACGGAGAGCCAACTGACTTGACTCATACCAGAAACTATAGTTACCGGCAAACAAATTTACCTTTCCGAAATCAATATCAACCGTATGTGTACATACAGAGTCAAGGAAGTGACGGTCGTGACTTACCACCAGCACAGTATGTTCAAAATTAGAAAGGTACTCTTCAAGCCAAGTAACCGTATCCATATCAAGGTCATTGGTAGGCTCGTCAAGCAACAAGTTATCCGGATTACCGAACAAAGCCTGAGCCAACATCACACGCACCTTTTCCTTACCACTCAAATCACCCATCAGCGTATAGTGCTTATCTTCTTTGATACCCAAACCACTCAGCAGGATAGCTGCATCACTTTCTGCATTCCATCCTTCCAGTTCGGCAAACTTTTCTTCCAGTTCGGCTGCTTTTATACCATCTTCATCTGTAAAGTCTTCTTTCGCATACAGCGCTTCACGCTGCTTCATGATATCCCACAAAATGGTATGTCCCATCAAAACGGTATCAAGCACCGTATGTTCATCAAATTTAAAGTGGTCCTGACTTAATACCGAAAGGCGTTCACCCGGTCCTAAAGTTACACTTCCTTTAGTAGGGTCCAACTCCCCCGAAATCACTTTCAAGAAAGTTGACTTACCGGCTCCATTGGCACCGATAATTCCATAGATATTACCATTTGTGAACTTCATGTTCACATCATTATACAACACTCTTTTACCAAATTGAACGGCTACGTTTGAAACTGTAATCATCGTTTATAACAAATATCTTTAAAGTTTGTGAGTTTTTTAGTTTACTGGTTTTTAAGTTTTATCTCGTTTTATTACACGCCAACAACAAACTTATAAACTCAAAGCCAAGGAACTAAACATTTATTTTATTGTTTACAAAGACAGCAAAAGCCTCGCCTCTTGTCTTCAGGAGGCAAAGATACAGAATATCACCGGAATAACCGAATAAAACACCTCCGAGTTTATAAGTTCTTAAACTTGCAGTTTTACAGCTTCATTCATTTTCGCCGGAAAACACACTCCATGTGCAAACAAAATCCGGATGAACCCAATAAGAGACCGAAAACAGGTTTCTGTTTACTGTACGATATTCTTCTGCCATAAAATGACCTGAAGACAATAAAGAAAAATCACGGATTCTCAAATGATCCAGAAAATCAACCTCTGAACTGTTTATTAATTTATATAGGGTTTCCTTAGCCGACCAATGAAGCAACAACAACGACAGCCGTTCTTCCTCTGACACCAAAGCCTCTCCCTGCATTTCATCCTCCCGAACAAACCGAGAACGGACCTTACAAACTTTTTCTGTACGCTGCTCTATATCAATACCTACCTCTTGCCGTGCATGCACACCTACTGCCACATAACCTTTGGTATGCGAAATTGAAATTCTCAAAGTCTCGTTCTCCAAGAAAGGCTTGCCCGAAGGATAATGAAGAATACTGTACTCCTTACCTAAAAGAGTTTTCAACAAAACTCTTACCGCAACATATTCCATGCGACGGGAAGCCGACTTCATCGCTTGAAGCTCTTCGTCATAAGGAAGAACAGCCGAAAGTTGATCACGCAGTTCCGTGAAACTTTCTGTAACTTTCCATATACCCCATACTCCTCCCCCTTCGGTATTCCATTGTCTGAACAGCGGCATAGACTTTATTCTTTTACGTCATCAGTCTCAATCTTGGGATTGATGGTTACACGCACTTTCAATATACGCCGCTCATCCATTTCAAGCACCTCAAAACTGTAATTCATGAAATCAATCACCTCGTGAAGTGCGGGAAATTCACCCTTCAATTCAAGCAAGAGTCCAGCCAAGGTATCGGCATCACCGGCAGCCTCATCAAACTCATCTTCATCTACCTTCATGATTTTATAGAAGTCGGAAAGTAAAGTCTTTGCCTCAAAGATGTACGTCTTTTCGTCTATCTTAGCGTAAGGCAACTCTTCCTCATCGTACTCATCGTTAATCTCACCCACGATTTCTTCAATAATGTCTTCCATGGTAACAATGCCCGATGTTCCTCCAAACTCATCAACCACAATAGCGATATGCACCTTATTGGACTGAAAGTCGCGAAGCAAATCATTGATTTTCTTCGTTTCCGGAACAAAGAATGCCGGACGGATTAGATTCTGCCAACGGAAATTGTCATCTTTATCCAGATAGGGCAATAAATCTTTAATATACAGGATACCTTTAATATTATCACGCGTATCTTCATAAACCGGAATACGTGAGTAAACATTGTCAATCACGCATTTCAATACTTCCGAAAAATGGTTTTTAATTTCCAAGTCCACCATATCCAAGCGAGAAGTCATCACCTCTTTTGCCGTTTCTTCTCCAAAACGGATAATACCTTCCAGCATATTGCTCTCTTCGGAGATTTCATTTTTATCGGTCAGTTCAAGAGCCTGCGACAACTCATCCACCGACAGATTACGTGTCTTCTTTTTCTGCGCCAGCTTATTGATAATAAATGTAGAATGCACCAAAACACTCGATATCGGACGAAAGACCGAACGCAAGAACAAAATAACGGGAGCTGCTTTCCGTACAAACTTCAGTGTATGTTGAGCAGAGTAGATTTTAGGCATAATCTCTCCAAACAGCAACAGCAGAAAAGTCAGCACAACCGTTACCAGCAAAAATTCCAGAATTTCTGCCGAACCAAAATCCACCACACATGCAAAAAAATAATTAAGCAGCATGATAATGGTTACATTCACAAAATTATTCGATATAAGAATCGTGGCCAACAGCCGTTCTGAATCATCAAGCAACGTCTTGATGATTTTATCAGAGGGATGACTATCCTCCTCTATTTCATTCAAATCACCCGGAGAAAGCGAAAAAAAAGCTATTTCCGAAGCCGAAACAAAACCTGAAGCATAAAGCAACATAACAGCCAACACCAAGGCTATAATTGCTCCCAACGAAGGAGCCGTCACTACCACGCCACTACATAAATCAGTCAAATAAGATAAACACGAGTCAGGGTCCAAGGAATCAAATTTTAGTTAAACAATATATCTTGCGTCTTCCGCCTTACTTTCAGAAAGGCAAATCATCTGACGCATTCGTCGTCTGTGTTTGAGAAGCCACCGGTTGCTGGGCTTGTACATGCTGAACCGGAACCGGAGCCTGTGGTTGAGTGGTATTACGCGGTGTAAGCATTTCCATATTATCGCCAAAGATCTCAACTATATACCGTTTGATACCATTTTGGTCATCGTATGAGCGAGTGCGGATTTTTCCTTCGATATAAAGCTTATCACCCTTACGCACATATTTCTCTGCCGTTTCTGCCAGACCGCGCCATAGAACAATATTATGCCACTCCGTACGCTCAGGTACTTGCGTACCATTGGCCAACGTATATGCACGATCGGTAGTAGCCAACGAAAAAGTTGCTACCGCTACTCCACTATCCAAATATCTCACTTCGGGGTCTTTACCTACGTTACCAATTAATTGTACTTTATTTAATGACATATCCTTTCATTTTTAAGAATCAGGTCTCAAAATTAGAGAAAAAAAACGAGATAACAAGCGTGATGTAGGAAAATTGTGCAATTCATTCTCTGGAATACAACGATAACCGGATAGTAAACTCTTTTCATCGGCCAATTCTACCACATAACAATCGGCATAGATAACCTGATGGGAAAGCACATGCTTCACCTGTTTCTTCACCAAAGAAACCTGTTCTATGTCTAACCCCTCAAACAAAGATTTAAATGCTTGTGAAGCAAGTAATTCTTCTTGCAGACAAGCTGCAGAAGTTTCTATCAAAGGAAATTCATATAAATTTCGCCAAACATCATTGGCTTCTCTCTTTCTTATAAAAGTAAATGACCCAGCACGGACATATAAATAAATAAAGAAACGATTTCTTGACTTGACCTTATGTTGCTTACGGGGCAGATCGGCTACCTTCCCTTCCCGAAAGGCACAGCAAGTTTCAGCCAACGGACAAACTCCGCAAGAGGGAGACTGGGGGACGCATTGCAAAGCTCCGAAATCCATGATAGCCTGATTATAAAGAGCTGGAGAAGATGTATCAAGCATACTTTGAGCCAAAGCGGCAAAAGTCTTTCTCCCCGCAACCGTATCAACAGGGACATCCACCCCCAAATAGCGCGACAAGACCCTATAAACATTCCCGTCGACCACAGCATATGGCATTCCATAAGCAAATGAACAAATGGCAGCAGCCGTATAATCGCCCACTCCTTTCAACCTGCGAACCGACTCATACGTTTTCGGGAATTCCCCTCCGGCTATAATCGAACGGGCAGCCTCATGCAAGTTTCTTGCACGAGAATAGTAGCCCAGCCCTTGCCAAAACCTCATCACCTCATCCTCATCCGCCTCCGCCAACGCCTTCACATCAGGAAAACGCTGAATAAAGCGACAATAATAATCATACCCCTGCACGACGCGAGTCTGCTGCAAGATAATTTCAGATATCCAAATCCGATACGGATCTCTGGTCTCACGCCAAGGCAGATTCCTCTGATTCACACGATACCAATCTACTAAAACAGTAGCAAATAAACTTCCCATCCTTCTTCTATCCTTCGCTCTATATATAAATATGAATACAATCCCAATTTTACAGACTCTTTATCTATCAGCCAACAGGCACTCTGCCTACCGGAAAGCAGTCGGCCTTTTCCAGAACTCATCCATTCATTCCGGACACCATGTAAGCCGCAAAGCAAACAAATGAGACTTAAGCTAAGACCTTAAGCCAACATTATAAGACAAAAATAGCTGTATTTTTCAGACCAATAACGTACTTTCTGAAAAAAATGTTTGAAATATATTTTTCAGAGAGCAAGAAAAGCTATATATTTGCAGTCCAAAAAATTAAGATAACGTATAATAATTATTAGCGAAATGACTAAAGCAGATATTGTAAACGAAATTGCTAAAAACACTGGAATCGATAAGCAGACCGTGTTGACAACTTTAGAAGCATTCATGGAATCGGTAAAAGATTCACTTTCAAATGATGAAAATGTTTACTTACGCGGATTCGGAAGCTTCATCGTTAAGAAGAGAGCACAGAAAACTGCACGGAATATTTCTCAGAATACAACAATTATTATTCCGGAACATAACATTCCAGCTTTCAAACCCGCCAAAACGTTTACTCTTTCGGTAAAAAAATAAATTAACTTAGTATTAACCCTATAATTTTTTAAAGCTATGCCAAGCGGAAAGAAAAGAAAAAGACATAAAATGTCTACTCACAAGCGTAAAAAAAGACTAAGAAAGAACAGACATAAAAGCAAAAAATAATTGTTAGTCTGTCCGACTTCAATAAAGAACAAACTTGCAAGGCACATTCTAAAAACAGTCTTTCAGGTTTGTTCTTTGTGTATTAGCTCTAAACATGGATTAGCTTAATCTCACCCACAAAAGGAAAGTTAATTGCATGTCGTAATTACAACTTAGTATTAACCCCCTTAAACCAAGTAACAAGTGACAAGCGAATTAGTAGTAGACGTACAGCCTAAAGAGATTTCTATCGCACTCATGGAAGACAAGAACCTGGTAGAATTTCAAAAAGAAGAACGAAACATATCGTTCTCCGTCGGAAACATGTACGTGGGCAAAGTCAAAAAACTCATGCCCGGACTGAATGCCTGTTTCGTTGATGTAGGTTTCGAAAAAGATGCCTTTCTTCACTACTTGGATTTAGGACCTCAATTCTATTCTTACCAAAAGTATCTTAAACAAGTAACCAGCGACCGCAAGAAATTATTCCCAATCGCTAAGGCCAACATGCTGCCTGATATAGAGAAAGACGGAACTATTTCAAGCGTTCTCAAGCAAGGACAAGAGGTTATCGTACAGATTGTTAAAGAGCCTATTTCAACCAAAGGGCCCCGATTAACCTGCGAACTCTCTTTTGCAGGACGTTACTTGGTACTTATCCCCTTTAACGACAAAGTTTCAGTTTCTCAGAAAATCAAATCGAGCGAGGAACGGGCACGCCTTAAGCAACTATTACAAAGTATCAAGCCTAAAAACTTCGGAGTCATCGTACGTACGGTTGCCGAAGGAAAACGGGTTGCCGAACTTGACGCTGAACTCAAAGTGCTATTAAAACATTGGGAAGAAACCATCACCAAAGTACAGAAAGCAACTAAATTGCCTTCATTGGTTTATGAAGAAACAAGCCGTACGGTAGCCATGCTCCGCGATTTGTTCAATCCTTCATACGAAAATATTTATGTAAACGATGAAACCGTTTTCAACGAAGTAAGAGATTATGTAGCGCTCATAGCTCCTGAACGCGTAGGAATTGTGAAACGCTATACCGGTCAGCTTCCCATCTTTGATAACTTCAGTATCACCAAACAAATCAAATCGTCATTCGGAAAGACTGTCTCTTATAAAAGCGGAGCATATCTGATTATAGAACATACAGAAGCCCTCCACGTAGTGGATGTCAACAGCGGCAACCGTTCAAAAGCTGCCAACGGACAAGAGGCTAACGCTTTAGACGTGAATTTGGGAGCAGCCGATGAGTTGGCACGCCAACTCCGCCTGAGAGATATGGGAGGAATTATCGTGGTCGACTTTATTGATATGAATCTGGCAGAAAACCGCCAAAAGCTTTATGAACGCATGTGCCAAAACATGCAAAAAGACCGGGCAAAACATAACATTCTGCCACTCAGTAAGTTCGGGCTTATGCAAATTACGCGCCAACGTGTGCGCCCTGCCATGGATGTAGCGACAGATGAAGACTGTCCGGTTTGCTTCGGTAAAGGAAAAATCAAACCCTCCATCCTGTTTACAGATACTTTAGAAAGTAAAATAGACTACATGGTCAATAAACTGAAAGTGAAGAAGTTCACCTTACATATCCACCCTTACGTTGCCGCATACGTCAATCAGGGACTGGTTTCCCTGAAGCGGAAATGGCAAATGAAATATGGTTTCGGCATGAAAATCATCCCTAACCAAAACCTGGCCTTCCTGCAATATAAATTCTATGACATGCAAGGCGAAGAAATGGATATGAAAGAAGAGTTTGAAATCAAGTAAAAACAAAACATACCCCTAACGGTAACTTTTAACGCAGAGATGCAAAAACACAACGCATTGTCTTTTCTCTGATAAACGGCTTGTGTTTTTGCGTCTCTGCGTTTATAATATAACTTTTTATATTCCGAAACTTTATTTATATTTGCAGTATTATATTTACACATTATGCAACCAATAACTCATACATTTACTATGGACTGCACAAATATTATCGGTGAAAAAAATAAAATCCCTCAGAACAGCCAAGGAAATAAGTATCGAAGAATTAGCTGAACGGTCAGGACTGGCGGTTGAACAAATACGCCGCATTGAAGAAAATATTGACATACCTTCATTGGCTCCCCTGATTAAAATAGCCCGTACTTTAGGTGTACGACTGGGAACTTTCCTCGATGACCAGATAAATGAAACCGGTGCTGTAATCTGCCGACATGGAGAAGAAGATGACACCATCAGTTTCTCAAACAACGCGGTTGATGCCCGGCAACACTTGCATTATCACTCGCTGTCACGCAGCAAGACCGACCGTCATATGGAGCCTTTCGTAATTGACATCGATTCAAATCAAGACAAGGAATTTCAACTGTCAGCCCATGAAGGTGAAGAGTTTATCATGGTACTTAAAGGAACGCTGGAAATTAATTATGGCAAACAAACCTACTTGCTCGAAGAAGGCGATACCATTTATTATGACTCTATCGTTCCACATCATGTACATGCGTTTGAAGGACAAGCAGCCCGGATTCTTGCTGTAATTTATACTCCTATCTAACAAGCAAAATCATGTTACAACTTTCAGAAAAAACACTTGGTGACTGGCTGGAATATTGGGCAGCCACCACACCCGATAAAGAATATATTGTTTACTCCGACCGAAACTTACGCTTTACATGGAAACAGTTTAACCACCGTGTTGACAATATGGCCAAAGGATTGCTTGCCATCGGAGTGGAACGAGGTACCCACGTGGGTATCTGGGCAGGAAATGTCCCCGACTGGCTGACGTTTCTTTATGCATGTGCCAAAATAGGGGCTGTAGCAGTAACCGTAAATACGAACTACAAACAAGCCGAGCTGGAATATCTCTGCCAGAACTCAGACATGCATACGCTTTGCATTGTTAACGGAGAAAAAGACAGCAACTTTGTAGCAATGACGTATAACATGCTCCCTGAACTGAAAACGTTTGAGCGGGGACATATGAAAAGTAAACGCTTTCCTTCGATGCGAAATGTCATCTATATCGGGCAGGAAAAATACAGAGGAATGTATAATACATCCGAAATTCTTCTTCTTGGAAACAATATTGATGACGATGCATTGATTTCAGCAAAAAAACAGGTGAGTTGCCACGATACGGTCAATATGCAATATACGTCAGGAACCACTGGATTCCCCAAGGGAGTCATGCTGACTCATTATAATATCGCCAACAACGGGTTTCTTACCGGTGAACATATGAAGTTTACCTCTGATGACAAATTATGTGTATGCGTCCCGTTATTTCACTGTTTCGGAGTGGTACTTGCCACCATGAACTGCCTCACCCATGGATGTACCCAAGTTATGGTAGAACGTTTTGACCCACTGCTGGTGCTGGCCTCGGTACATAAAGAACGATGCACAGCGCTTTACGGAGTGCCTACCATGTTTATAGCAGAACTTCATCACCCTATGTTTGACCTGTTCGACCTCTCTTGCCTACGCACCGGCATTATGGCTGGTTCACTCTGCCCGATTGAACTGATGAAGCAGGTAGAAGAGAAAATGTTCATGAAAGTAACCAGCGTATATGGGCTGACCGAAGCCTCACCGGGAATGACTCACAGTCGTATTGACGACAGCCAAGAAGTGAGATATAATACCGTGGGACGCGACTTTGAGTTTACCGAAGTGAAAGTGATTGACCCGGAAACCGGAGAAGAATGTCCTCCCGGCGTACAAGGAGAAATGTGTAACCGGGGTTATAACACCATGAAAGGTTATTATAAGAATCCGGAAGCTACGGCAGAAGTAATTGACGAAAACGGATTCCTTCATTCGGGTGACTTGGGGGTGAAAGATGAAAATGGAAACTATCGCATCACCGGACGAATCAAAGATATGATTATCCGCGGAGGAGAAAACATTTACCCACGCGAAATAGAGGAATTCCTGTATCAGATGCCCGGCATTAAAGACGTACAAGTGGCAGGTATCCCCTCAAAAAAATACGGGGAAGCCGTAGGGGCTTTTATCATCCTGCATGAAGGATGTACGATGTACGACTTCGATGTGCGCGAATTCTGTCAAGGAAAAATCGCACGCTATAAAATTCCAAAATACATTTTCTTCGTTAAAGAGTTCCCTATGACCGGAAGCGGTAAAATACAGAAATTCAAGCTAAAAGACTTGGGACTGGAGTTATGTAAGCAACAAGGAATTGAAATCATTTAACGAAATTCCGCCAGCTCGGATAACTGAAACACCAATTATGGCTGGTCTTGAATAAACAGAGGCATAAAACCAAGGAATCAGAAACCTTCGTTTTATGCCTCTTCTGCTTTCAGGAATTCCCTAGCCGGCAAAATAAAGACATCACTTCACCACTTTTACCAGCAAAGTCTTGCCAGTCAGCTTTCCTTTCATATCATGCGACTCTGATTTTACCAGACCGATGCCTTGAGCATACCACTCCGTTACACGCACGGTGCTGGTTTTCAGAACAATTTTCGTACGCTTCAAGTACGAAATCTTTACGCAGTCAAATTTCCCGGCTGTAGTACTTACTTTTTCAGTTCCCATACAGGTAGCTCCCGATATGGTAATTTCATGCTTCAGCATACCCTGAATCAGCTGATAATTCCGGTCGGCAAGTGAGTTACCGGCCTTTGCTTCATCCGTGATTGAAAACGAATTGTTTCCCTTAAACTTACGGTCTTCCAACAATCCCAAGCGTGCAGCCTCATTATACTTATCCGGATCAGAATCTGAATCTATATACGGACCATACATCAAATCTTCTGTACACACTGTAGTACCTTTATCATACTGCCAGTTATACAACGTATAGCTGGTGTTATTCTTAGCCTTGGTCGTAACTACTTTATCATAATAGCTTGCCTGAACAGCCGAACCGTTACGAACCACATTTTTCACCGTCATGGTTTCCGTAGAAACACTCTGACCTACTTCATCGTAATTCACATAATGCAACTCCGTTCCTGAAGCAGTACAAAAATATTGCGCATGAGCGATATGACACATAAACATAAGCGCAACTAAAACCATCAACTTTTTCATAATTCTATTTTCAGTTTTATCAATTCAAGAAAATGTTTCGCAAACATACTAATTTCTCTCTTTTTTCTCTCTATATTTGTATAAGAAAAAAACATAAAAAAGTTAATCTATCATGGGTTTATTATCATCTCTGTTCGGTGGAGAAAAATCAGAAAAAAAACAAACCGAACAACAAGAAAAAAAGAATTTCGAAATTCTGAAATACGACGGCATACGCGCACGTAACATGGGAAAAACAACTTATGCTACCAAATGCTTTGAAGAAGCCGTAGCTCTGAATAAGGAGCCTGAAACTTTAGGTTTACTGGCCAACATTTATTTACAGACCGGACGACTGAAAGATGCGCTCATGACATTCAACCAGCTGACCGAAGTAGCTCCGGAAAACGTCAATGCCTGGCTTGCCACAGCTAATGTGTGCTATATGCTGGAAGATTACACAGCTATGAATCAAGCCTGTCAGCAGGCCATTCAAATAGACCCGGAAAATGCTACGGCATACTTACTTTCCGCACGGGCAGAACGGGGTATGAAGTCTGACCTGCAAGCAATTGTTATGCTGACCAAATCGATTATGAAAGATGAAACTTCTGTTGAAGCTTACTTGCTGCGTGCAGAAACGCTTTGGGATATGCGACAAATAAAAGACGCGACTGAAGATGTTGAAAAAGTTCTTCAGCTGGATGCCGAAAATGAAGAGGCTCTTCTTTTAAAAGGTAAAATAGAAGCAGCTAAAGGAAATGCAGAAGAAGCTCTCAGCTATTTTGAACAAGTGGAAACATTGAACCCTTTCCATGAAAAAGCCTACTTGCTCAAAGGAGAATTGTTGATTGAAACCCAAGCCTTCGACAAGGCAATTGAGAACTACACCAATGCGCTGGAACTGATTCCCGACCATGCACGATTCTATCAAGAACGTGGCAGAGCCCGCTTGCTAACTGAAGATAAAGAAGGGGCTGCTGCCGATATGAAACGGGCCATCGAACTGGCTCCAGAAAATGAGAACAAGATTACCGGAGAATTTAAAAACCAATAAGCCGAGCATATGCTTTTGATATGTAGACGATGATTGACAGAAAAAAGATAACCCCCAGAGGGTAGGATTCGAACCTCCGATATAAGGGCTTTTGCGCTTCCGCCTCCCGTGGCGGCATCACTAAGGGTTATCAGCTTAATATCAAGAAAAGTAGCCAGCTAAAGGGGGTTAAACTGCACAAGTTTTGTCAGAACTTCCGCCGGAGTACTCTAGTACTTTGCCAAGAGTACTCTAGTACTTCAACGAAAGTACTCGGGTACTCCGGTGAAAGTTCTCTGCACAGACAAAGACATTCTTACGCTTCTTCTTTCAGACTTTCGCTCAACTCTGCTTTCAAATCTTCATAGAAAGCAGCACGCGACGCCGACACATAGGGTTCAAGAAACAAGACACCGATACCAAAAGTCAGAATGGTCAGCAAAGCCCAGCCGATGAAACTCAAGTCAAGCAAAAACAGCTTCATCTTATAACCGTTCATCATTCGCATACTTTCTTCAATGGCAGCATTAAACTTCAGTTCCGGATGGTCTTTCAGTATGTAAGGAGTCAGCGCATACGAGTAGCTTTTTACAATACCTGGAATAATCAACAAGAACATCCACAAAACAATGTAAATCTGACTCAGAATCATGGTTCCGCCAATGCGTCCGAAATCATTAAATCCGTCGAAAAGCCGAGCCAATTCCATTGGTTTGTTTTCACGGTGAAGTTCCAAAAAAATCACATTATAGCCATACACTAAGGGAGCTACAATAAGAAAGGAAAGAAGAGAACCTACAAAAGGAATCGCTCCGCATCCTCCTGCAATCAGTACATAAATCAATGTAACCAAAGCCGCCGTGAGCCATTGTCCGGACAAACTTACACGAGCCATCGTCCGCAATTCAAAATTCCGTTTCAACATAATATAATAGATTTAGTTTCAGGGGTCTAAAAAAAGAGGTAAACAAGCAGACCCCTATCGCTCCATTTACCTCTTTTATATAATTCTCAAATTAATCAACCATCATCACCCATCCGTACGGATCAGCTTCGTCACCATACTGAATAGCGCGCAACTTATTATAAAGCTTCTCGCTTATCGGACCGGGTTTTCCGTCCTTGGAAATAACGTATGACTTATTATTTTCCAAATCATCAATCCGCTCAATCGGGCTGATAACGGCAGCAGTACCGCAAGCTCCGGCCTCTTCGAAAGTCTCCAGTTCTTCTTCCGGAATCGGACGACGCTCTACCTTCAAGCCCATATCTTCAGCTAATTGCATCAAACTGCGATTGGTTATAGAAGGCAAGATAGAAGTTGACAACGGAGTGATATAGGTATTGTTCTTTATACCGAAGAAGTTGGCTGCCCCGCATTCATCAATGTATTTCTTTTCTTTTGCATCCAAGTAAAATTCGCTGGCATAACCGGCATCGTGAGCCATCTTATTTGCCCGAAGGCTTGCTGCATAGTTACCACCCACTTTATAAGTTCCTGTACCTAAAGGAGCAGCGCGGTCAAACTGGCGGATGATTACATAAGGATTGGTTGCAAATCCACCTTTAAAATAAGGACCTACCGGTGTAACGAAAATCACAAACAAATATTCACTGGCAGGATGTACACCTACCTGTGCGCCTGTACCGATAAGCAACGGACGGATATATAAAGAAGCACCGCTCTCATAAGGAGGAATAAAACGTTCATTGGCTTTTACTACCTTCCGCACGGCTTCACAAAACAGTTCGGTAGGCAATTCCGGCATCAAGATACCACGGCAAGTGCCTTGCAAACGCTCTGCATTAGCTTCGGGGCGGAACACACGGATATGTCCATCTTTACCACGATAGGCTTTCAGACCTTCAAAAGCTTCCTGTCCGTAATGCAAACAAGTGGCAGCCATATGGATATTCAAGGTTTCTTCCGAGCAAAGCTCTAATTCGCCCCACTTTCCGTCGCGATAATAACAACGTACGTTATAATCTGTCTTCATATAACCGAACGACAAACTCGCCCAATCTAATTCTTTCATATCATTTCGTATTTAAAGTTTTACTTTTTCTTACATATATAGGGCAAAAATACGGTTTATATTTACAAAAACCAATTTTATCCTCTTCTTTTTTCAGTTCTTTTCTCCTGTCTCCAGCATCTTCTTGATTTCCGCATCTGCTTTATAGAGCTTATCGCGACACAGTTTGATAAGTTTCTGAGCCTCCTGCAAGTTTTCTCCCAATTGGTCAATATCGAGTTCATTGCTCTCAATACGTGCCACAATTCCTTCCAAGCGCTTCATTGCTTCTGAATAGGTTTCTTTTTTTGCTGCCATAATTTTATATTTACTTAATGACTTTACTTCTTATTTCTCCTTTAGCTAAACGGGTTACAATTTCATCTCCATCCTTTAAAAGAGATGCATCCGTAACAGCTTTTCCATTGTTCAGTGTAATACTATATCCACGCTTCAACAATACGTCTGGAGAAGCGGCATTGACACGCTGTTCAAATAATTCCAGCCGATGTTTTTCTCTTTGCAAACGAGTCTGCAGTGCTCCGGCTATACGCAATGACAAGTCCAGCCGATGTTCTTCACGCATCAAGCGAGACTGCCATGCCAGTTCCATCCGCTTAAACAGCCGCTCTTGGCGGAAAACTTCTCTTTGTAAACGTATCTCTACTTGTGAAGGAATCCGGGAAACGCATCGTTCTAAGCGTTCTTTTTCTCGCTGCAATATATCGGGAATTGTCTGATTAATAAAAGAAGCATATCCGTCCAGTGCTTCTGCTGTGCCACGCAAATGGTTTATCAGAAACTCGGCAGCTGCTGTAGGCGTTTTTACCCGAGTATGCGAAACGACATCCAACACCGTATCATCGCGTTCGTGACCTATGCCTGTTAAAACAGGCAGAGGAAACTGCGCACAATGAGCCGCAAGATTGTACGTATCAAAGCCGGAAAGGTCGGAGGTTGCTCCTCCCCCCCGAATGATAACTACTACATCCCATTTCTCCTGTGTCTGATATATTTTCTCCAAAGCCGCAATAATAGATAACTCTACTTTATCACCCTGCATCACGGCCTGAAACAAATGAGGGTAAAACACAAACCCATAGGGATTATGTTCCAACTGATTACAGAAATCGCCATAACCGGCTGCCGTTGCTGAAGATATGACAGCTATACGCTGAGCAAGAACCGGAAGTTCAAGTTCCTTATTCAATGTCAAAATGCCCTCACTCTCCAGTCGGCTGATTATTTCTTTTCGCCGCCTTGCCATATCTCCTAACGTATAAGTAGGGTCAATATCGACAACGGTCAGTGAATAGCCATACAGCTCATGGAAATCGACAGTCACCTTAACCAGTACTTTGATTCCGGAAACAAACAACTGTCCTGTTTCACGTTCAAAAAAAGGTTTCAAACGGGAATAGACATTGTTCCAAATAATGCCTCTGGCCTTTGCCACCAAGGCATTGCTTTTACTGTCTTTCTGCACAAATTCCAAATAACAATGACCTGAATAGTTAGAGCGGACATCACTCAGTTCAGCCTGTACCCAATATTCATCAGGCAAACATGCACGCACACTTCGACGTACCAGCATATTTAGTTCTACAAGCGATAAAGAGGTATGTTCTTCCATTTTTTATTGCTAAGAGTGAGTTCTTTAGTTTATGAGTTTATGGATTCTTTAGTGCTTAAGTTTATGAGTTTTTTACTCCCAATTTTATGGATATCTTAGTCTCCGCTTGGGTTTGTTGAGCCTGCTAATTTATCATACACCTATAATCAGACAGAAGAGAGCCCAAATACATGGAGACTGAAAGGTGCACAAATGGCAATGACTATTGTTCAGGTTTCAGTTCAAGCCCCAAACGGTAAGCTTTCCATACATCGGGAATACCATAGCCGAAAATATTATCCGGAGTTGCCGCACGATCTCCAGAACGGTGTATCACATCAATCAGCTGACGCACAGTCAACCAAGGGCAGGCTTGCCAAAGGCAGGCAGCCAGCCCGCAAAAGGTAGGCGCGGCAAATGAAGTTCCATTTGCAAACGAGGTTCCACCATCAGTTCCTGCCACGTTCGACATCACTCCCATCGCCATAATATCGGGTTTAATACGCCCGTCGGATGTATTTCCTACTGACGAAAATGCTGCATTTGCCCCTTCCGTGTCAACGGCTCCTACAGTCAATACATTTTCCGAATCTGCCGGCGGAGTTATTTTCTTCCAGACATCCATTCCTGAGTTTCCGGCACTGCAAACCACCAGCATACCTTTGTCGGCTGCCCGCGAAGCCGAAGCCGCCATAAACGAAGTATGACCGTCAAGGTCACTATACTTATAATTATAAGAAGCATCGTCAAATGAATAATAGCCTAAAGAAGTATTCACCACGTCTATTCCTACGCTGTCGGCATATTCAAGTGCCGCCGCCCAGTTGTCTTCTTCTACCGGTTGCTCTGTATCATTATCTTCGCTGCGCAACAGTAAATAAGCGGCTTCAGGTGCAGTTCCAACCATCACGTAAGGAATATTCACAGCCATACATGAAAGCACTTTCATCCCATGATTATGCTGCGCATAAATATCCGATTCCGGATTAACGAAATCATGAGAGCCCAACAGTTTCATATTCTTGAAACACTTCATCAGGTCTACATTATAAAATCCGGCATCAATTACTGCAATCTGTATTCCCTGCCCACGGAAACCCGCCTGATGAAGACTGTCGCCATGATGCATTTTTATCTGTTGCGCACCCCGCCCATAAAAGTCTTTTTGCTTTTTCCAGCGATTGGTCACTTCATCCTCACGGTTCTTTCTCAGCGGAAACACCGTATCAGGTTCTACCCATACTTTCTTCACCGACTTCACAAATTTGTTTTCAAGGAAGCGTTCGGCTGTCTGCTCGTCAGGAGTCTGCATCAACACCGTATTGTTCCACTTGCTTGCAGAAAGAAATTTACCTCCCTGCTTCTCCAAATGTGAAATATAAGAAGCACATACCGGCAAATCCGTTGAATCAACAGCCAGGCCTTGACGTACCCTCCGCATAAGCGAACGTGCCGACAAAAAATCTTCGGGACTGTTAATTGAATAGGTGGTCTCAGCCTTATCAGTGAGCTGGACCCGATATTTATAACTTTTTCCTGCGTGAACAGACAGCACACAAAGCAATAGAAATCCTATCAAACCTCTTTTTTTACCATTCATAACTTATATACCTTTTTTCTTATAGCTTACAAAGATACAAAGAATAGATATTTTTCTGTACCTTTGTTGTCAAAATTCAAGAATACCCACTTATAAAAAGAGTTTTATGACACAAAAAGGAACCGCTACCGAACTGGGCACAGAATCCATCGGCAAACTATTAGCTCAATATGCCATACCTGCTATTATAGCCATGACAGCCTCATCTCTTTACAACATGGTTGACAGCATTTTCATCGGACACGGGGTTGGCGCCTTAGCTATATCCGGTCTTGCCATAACTTTCCCCTTAATGAACCTTGCTGCAGCTTTCGGGTCACTCGTCGGAGTAGGTGCTTCTACTTTAGTCTCTGTAAAGTTAGGACAAAAGGATTATACTACCGCCCAACAGATTCTGGGGAATGTAGTATCACTGAATCTTATCATCGGCATAGCATTTACCCTCTTAACTCTTGTATTTCTTGACCCGATTCTTTTCTTTTTCGGAGCAAGTGAGGCAACTATTCCTTATGCACACGATTATATGGTCATTATCTTACTCGGCAATGTAGTAACCCACATGTACTTAGGGTTAAACTCGGTTTTACGCTCGGCAGGACATCCGCAAAAGGCCATGACAGCCACGATTCTCACCGTTATCATCAACACGCTGCTTGACCCTTTATTTATCTATACATTCAACATGGGAATTAAAGGAGCTGCGGTAGCTACCATTCTGGCACAGATTATCTCATTAGCCTGGCTCGTCAAACTTTTCTCACAGAAAAAAGATTTGTTACATTTCAAGCGTGGAATTTACCGCCTGCGTAAAAAACTCGTAGAAAACATTATCGGAATCGGTCTGGCACCCTTTTTTATGAATCTGGCTTCCTGCTTCATCGTCATTTTAATAAATAAAGGACTGCAACAGTATGACGGCGATTTGGCCATCGGTGCTTTCGGTATCGTAAACCGCATTGTCTTTTTATTCGTCATGATTGTAATGGGGCTTAACCAAGGAATGCAGCCCATCGCAGGATATAACTTCGGAGCACAGCAATATCACCGCGTAAACCAAGTAATGAAAACCACTGTAATCATCGCCACCATCATTACAACCAGCGGCTTTATCGTGGGAGAACTTATGCCTGGGCTTGCCGTATCAGCCTTTACCACCGACCAGACACTTATACAGATGTCGGCCGACGGACTAAGGATTGTAGTGGCATGTTTTCCTATTATCGGTTTTCAGATGGTTACTTCTAACTTCTTCCAAAGTATCGGCATGGCTAAAAAAGCCATCATTCTTTCTCTTAGCCGGCAGGTACTGATACTGATTCCGTGCCTGATTATTTTACCTTTATTTTGGGGATCTAAAGGAGTATGGTTCAGTATGCCAATTTCCGATGCAGCCGCCAGCCTCATAGCCGGAGCTATGCTTTACAAGCAATTTAAGAAGTTCAAACATCATCCATCTCATGTTTAAACAAACATTAATTTAGTATTTCCAAAAAATATTTCTTCACAAGAAGAGCTGTTTAACAAGAAAATAATATATTTGTGTAATGACAATTAAACCCCTATCACTATGGAAAGTCACTTTGTTATAAATTTAGGACGCCAATTAGGAAGTGGCGGAAAAGAAATCGGAGAGAGATTAGCAAAAGATTTACATATTGCATTTTATGACAAAGAATTGATTAACCTCGCATCCGAGGAAAGCGGTCTTTGCCGTGAATTTTTCGAAAAAGCCGACGAGAAAGCTTCACAAACCATTTTAGGCGGACTGTTTGGTACACGCTTTCCTTTCGTCACCGAAGGAGCTTATCCGTATAACTCTTACTTGAGCAACGACTCTTTGTTTAAGATTCAAAGCGATGTAATCCGCCATCTGGCAGAAAAACAATCCTGTCTGTTTGTGGGCAGATGCGCCGATTATATTTTACGAGACCATCCGCGCTGCGTGAATGTATTTGTATCGGCTTCGCCGGAAGCTCGAATCGAACGTTTGATGCAGTTACATAATATCAGCGAAGAAGAAGCAGAAGATTTAATAGAGAAAGCTGACAAAAAGCGCTCTTCTTATTACAACTATTACAGTTACAAAACTTGGGGAGCTGCTGCTACTTATCATCTTTGTATCGACTCTTCAGTTTTAGGAATAGAAGGAACCGTAGAGTTTATAAAAAAATTCGTCAGACTCAAATTAAACCTCGACCAGATTTAATACATTTCTGTTTGCACGGAGACCGTAAAAGCCGCATTGAAGTTTCCTTCGATGCGGCTTTTATAAAACTACAAATTCAAATTCAAGAAAATCAACGACTCATTAAATAGCATTTAAATGAATCAAAATCTTTGCTCATCGGCACACTTTGCTTCATGCCCTTCATGAATTCCTGCAGTTTTTCCGGTATAGCCACCTTGTCTTCGATAATGCTTTCCACGGTTTGCAAGAACTTGGCAGGATGGGCAGTTTCCAAGAACACACCAGTCTCTCTCGGCTGCAACTGTTCAGACAAGGCGCGATAACCACAAGCACCATGAGGGTCAAGCAAATAGCCAGTATCTTCATACACCGCTTTCACAGTTTGCCGGATTTGCTCATCCGTATAAGTTGCTCCGCTGATTTCAGACGAAATAGCCGCATGACTGTTTCCGTATAAATCAAGAATACGGGCAAAGTTACTTGGAGCCCCCACATCCATTGCATTGGCTATGGTAGCCACAGAGGGACGTGGATTATATTTACCAGTCTGCAAATACTGATAAAAAATATCATTCCGGTTATTGGCGGCTATAAAACGAGCAATAGGCAATCCCATTCTTTTAGCAAAAAGCCCTGCTGTTATATTTCCGAAGTTCCCGCTTGGAACACAAACCACCAGATTATCAGCCTTACCCAATTTCTTCAGTTGTGCATAAGCATAGAAATAATAGAAAGACTGCGGAAGAAAACGAGCCACATTAATTGAATTAGCTGAGGTCAGTTTCATATGTGCGTTCAGTTCCTCATCCATGAAGGCATTTTTCACCAGTGCCTGACAATCATCAAAAGTGCCGTCAACCTCTATCGCAGTAATATTACGTCCAAGCGTAGTAAATTGTTTTTCCTGGATTTCACTCACTTTACCCTTCGGATAAAGCACATAAACATGAATACCTTCCACGCCAAGGAATCCGTTGGCAACGGCACTGCCCGTATCTCCCGATGTGGCAACCAGTACATTGACGGTCTTTTCTCCCGATTTACGGATAAAATAGCCCAGCAAGCGCGCCATAAAACGTCCGCCTACATCTTTAAAAGCAAGCGTTGGTCCGTGAAACAACTCTAAAGAATAAATAGACTGGATCACTTTTACTGCAGGAACATCAAAGCTTAAAGTATCATATACGATTTGCTTCAATACATCGGCAGGTACATCTTCACCAAAAAAAGCATCAGCCACCCGATAAGCAATTTCCTGAAATGAAAGGGTTTCAATTTCTTCATAAAAGGAATTTGGCAATGGCTTAATTTCATAAGGCATATAAAGACCTTTATCTGCAGCCAAACCTTTTACCACGGCTTCTTCTAACGTAGCATCCGAAGCCTGTTTGTTAGTGCTATAATAGTTCATAGTCGTATCTCTCAGTTAATATTCATAAACAGATTCATAAACTCATCTTTCTCCAAGAAGCTATACCCCCCATGCGAACATGCCACCTCATCGTAGGTCTGCACCCCGTCAGGCTCAATTCCCGGATAATAAACCAAGAAAGGAACAGGTTCGGCAGTATGCGTGCGGAGTTTACATGGAGTGGGATGATCGGGCAATACTGCCCAAGCCACCGGCTCATTCCACTCTTTCACTGCCTCATAAATCGGACCTATAATGCGATGATCAAGCGATTCGATTGTCTTTAATTTCAAATCCACATCGCCTTCATGTCCAGCCTCATCACTAGCTTCCACATGAAGATAAACAAAATCATCGGTTTTTAAAGCCTCCAGCGCTGCAGCCGCTTTCCCCTCATAATTTGTATTATAAAGTCCTGTTGCTCCCTCAACGTCAATACACCGCAATCCGGCATAGTGACCTATTCCGCGAATCAAATCGACCGCAGTTATTACCGCTCCTTTTTTTATTGAAACATATTTTTCAGCCAACGGCTTCATCTGTGGACGATACCCAGGACTCCACGGCCAGATACTGTTCGCCGGATCTTTTCCCTCAGCCATACGCTTCAGGTTCACCGGATGAGAAGCCAGCAACTCCTGTGATTTCAAAATCAAGGCATTCAGCAAATTAGCTGTTTCCTGAGCTTCAGCGCACTCGGCCTTAATTAAATTCGGGCGGAAAGGCTGTAAAGGAATGTCATGAGGAGGAACACAGGCTAAACGCTTATCACCTCCCTTTATTACTAACAAATGGCGATATTGTACCCCCGTATAGAAATGTATTCGCTCATTACCCAGTTTCTCATCTAAAAACTTAATCAGTTCATCGGCTTCTTCAGTAGATATATGTCCGGCTGAATGATTTTTCAGCGTCTCTCCCTCTACGCAAATAATATTACAACGCATAGCCATATCGCCCGGTTCCAGTTCTACACCGATACTGGCTGCTTCAAGTATGCCCCTTCCTTCGTAAACCAAAGGAAGATCATATCCCAATACCGACATATTTGCTACTTCACTTCCCGGATGAAAACCGTCGGCAACGGTCTTCAACATTCCGGTGCGTCCCATCTTTGCCAACTTATCCATATAAGGGATAGAGGCATGTTGCAGCAATGTATGGTTTCCCAGAGAAGGTACAGCCCAATCAGCCATACCATCTCCTAAAATGATAAGATGTTTCATAAGCTAAATATTTGCAATACTCATTATATCAGCAAAGACACCGGCAGCAGTTACTCCCGCACCGGCTCCATAACCTTGTATCAACATAGGATACTCATTATATCGTTCGGTAGTAAGCAGAATAATATTATTGCTTCCCTCCAGATTATAGAACGGGTGCGAACGACCTACCTCTTGCAAGGCAACCGTAGCTTTTCCGTTTTCCCACCGTGCCACAAAGCGCCAGCGCTTATCTTCAGCCTCCAGCTTCTGACGCCGCATCTCAAAATCAGCATCCAATTCAGGAATATGTTTCCAGAAATCATCCAATGAACCTTCAAAATACTTATCGGGTACAAAAAGCTGTTTTTCCACGTCTTCTTGATTGAGCCGGTAACCCGCCTCACGCGCCAAGATCACCAACTTACGAATCACATCCTTTCCACTCAAATCAATACGCGGATCCGGTTCTGAGTAGCCTTCTTCTTTTGCTTTGCGGATGGTATGACTCAACGGAGTATCGGCACTGATGGTATTAAAAATATAATTTAAAGTACCGCTGACCACCGCCTCTATCTTCAAGATTTTATCTCCGCTATTTATCAGGTCATTAATGGTATTGATAACCGGGAGCCCTGCTCCCACATTCGTTTCGAAAAGGAATTTCACCCCACGCTGACGAGCTATATATTTCAGTTCAGCATAAATGTCATATTCAGCCGAAGCAGCAATTTTATTGGCAGCCACCACTGCGATGTTATGACTCAAAAGATCTTTATATAATCCGGCGATGGCAGGACTTGCGGTACAGTCAACGAACACCGAATTAAAAATATTCATGCCGATTATTTCATCATGCAATACCTGCGGAGAAGAAGGAATCCCTTTTTCTTCCAATTCTGCATGATAATTAGAAAGGTCTATTCCACTGCGTGTAAACAGCGCATGATGTCCATTAGCTATTCCGACCACCTTCAGTTTCAGTCCCCTCTCCTGCTTTAATTTTTCCTGCTGACTATGAATCTGCTCAATCAAGCTACTTCCCACCGTACCGATTCCACAAATAAAAAGGTTAAGTACTTGATACTCTGAAAGGAAGAAGGAATCATGGATTACATTCAGCGTCTTACGAAGCGAGCCACCCTCAACGACAAAAGAAATATTGGTTTCCGAAGCACCTTGTGCACAGGCTATTACATTTATACCGTTTCTGCCAAGCGTACCAAACAGTTTTCCGGCAATACCCGGTGTGTGTTTCATATTCTCGCCTACAATAGCCACGGTAGCCAGATTCCCCTCTGCCTTCATAGGAGAAATCTCTCCCATTTCGATTTCCTTGGCAAACTCCTCATTCAGTACCTTACATGCCAGCATTGCATCCTCATTACGTACACCTATTGAAGTAGAGTTTTCAGAAGAAGCCTGTGATACCAAAAATACACTGATGCCATTTTCAGCCAAAGTTTTAAATATCCGGTGATTCACTCCGATTACGCCCACCATGCCCAGTCCGGTCATTGTAATCAGGCAAGTATCATTAATCGACGAAATACCTTTAATCGGCTTCGATGAGTGATCGGCTTCCTGCTTTACAATGGTACCCGGTGCATCCGGATTAAAGGTGTTCTTAATCAGAATGGGAATATTTTTATGACATACAGGATAAATAGTAGGAGGATAAACCACCTTCGCTCCGAAGTTACATAACTCCATAGCCTCCACATAACTCAGTTCTGTAATAGGATAAGCCGTACTGATTACACGAGGGTCGGCAGTCATAAATCCATCTACATCGGTCCATATCTCAAGAATATCGGCATCGAGTGAAGCAGCCAGGATAGAAGCAGTATAATCAGAGCCTCCCCGGCCGAGATTGGTCACTTCACCTGTCTGTTTATCCGATGAAATAAATCCCGGAACCAGCGATACTTTGGGGAGTTCGCGGAAAGCCTCACGGACCAGCTGAGTAGTTAAATCGGAATCAAGAATATGTTTATTATGCTTTTTCTCTGTCTTGATAAACGTACGCGAATCAAACCATTTCGCCCCATCAATCAGGGCTGCTACAATGATAGACGACAAACGTTCACCATAACTCACAATAGCTGCTGATGTTTTGGGTGACAAATCATGAATCAAGTAAATGCCCTGAAAGATATCTTTTAATTCGCTAAGCAATTCATTTACCTGATCAAGCAGAATTTCGCGCTCATGCCCGGCAGGTATCACCGTATAAACCATCTCGATATGACGATTTACTATTTCCTTCATCTCTTTCTCATAAGATGCGTCACCGGCAGCAGCCATACGTGAAGTCTTTATCAGCTTATCTGTTATTCCGCCCAAAGCTGAAACCACTACAATCACGTCTTCATTGACAGCTTCTACAATTTTTTTTACGCTTAATACACTACTCACGGAACCTACGGATGTTCCGCCGAATTTCATAACTTTCATGCGATTATATTATTAGCCTCTCCTGCCGCAATAAACTACAGCAAAAGAACAATTATAAAAACAAAATAGAATATTGATTAAAATAAAACGAAATGTCTGCATCCGCAGACGCGTTTCACGTAGAAACGCAAACTATACTATCCTTACCCCCGAGGGGTCATCCCGGTAGCTGTCATGAAGAAGGGCATGCGCCCGGTCTCCGTCAAGATGATATGAAGATAGTAAACTGTCATTGATTAATGTTTTCTCGTTGGCAAATATAGCAACATTTTTCTACAAACAAATCGTTTTCATCTATTTTTTTGCAATAATCTTAAATTATTCGGATAAAAGCAAAGAGAGAAGTGCAAATAATGTTGTAATTTTGCAACAGAATAATCAAAGCACATCTCATTATGAATCACCCAGCCGAAATAGCTATTATCGAACCAAATACACTGACCGCACTCGGACTGCGCACCATTCTGGAAGAACTGCTTCCCGAAGCGACCATACGCGTTTTTGCTTCGTTCAGCGAGCTGACTGATGATACTCCCGATATGTATGCACATTATTTTATCTCTGCACAGATTTACTTTGAACACACTGCTTTCTTTATTGAAAGAAAGCCCAAAACCATTGTATTGGCTTCAGGCAACCAACCGCTTCTGAACGGAATTCCTACCTTAAACATTTATCTTCCACAAGACCTGCTGGTGGCGTCTATCATCAAGCTGCGCCGCTATGGACATGCCGCATCTCCTCTATCAACCGATAACCAAGAAAGCGACCATGAATTGTCACCGCGCGAAATAGAGGTTCTGATACAGGTAACAAAAGGGTTAATCAATAAAGAAATAGCAGAAAAACTCAATATCAGCCTTACCACGGTTATCTCTCACCGGAAAAACATCACCGACAAATTGGGAATCAAATCGGTATCCGGACTTGCCATCTATGCGGTGATGCATGGATATATAGAAGCCGACCGGATTTGACTGATCCGCAAATCCTCATAAATTAGGATTGCATATCTCGCCATCATGCCGTTACTTTGCACCCGAATTACAAAACTTACAGATTTAACGGAATGAAAAGACGTATCTCACTTATCTCTTTAATAGCTGTGACGGGAGTCATAGCTAATCCGGCTAAAGCCGAAAACTATATCTCACCTAAAGACAGTACAAAAGTTATCGACATTGAGGAAGTAGTAGTAATTGCTACCCCAAAAGAAAATAACCGGCTTCGCCAGCAACCGGTAGCTGCCACCTCGCTTTCGCAAAATGATATGCGAAATCATGTGGTCAACTCGGTCAAATCGCTCTCGTCTCTTGTTCCGAATCTGTTTATACCCGATTATGGTTCGAAATTAACTACTTCGGTTTATGTGCGGGGAATCGGCTCACGTACCAACACACCGGCAGTAGGATTATATGTTGACAACACTCCTTTTATCGAGAAATCGGCATTCGACTTTAATTATGCCGATATTGAGCGTATCGATGTTATGCGCGGTCCACAAGGTACCCTCTATGGAAGAAATACCATGGGAGGACTAATCCGCGTGTTCACAAAATCGCCCTTCACCTACCAGGGAACCGACCTACGCTTAAGCGGAGCAACCTATAACGATTATCAAGCCTCACTGACACACTATCACCGCATATCTAACCAGTTTGCTTTCTCTGTAGGACTGTTTTACCGCCATGACGGAGGCTTCTTTAAAAATACCTATAACGCAAAACGCATTGACCGGAACAATGAATTCGGCGGACGTATCCGGGCGATTTACTTGCCTAAAGAAAACCTGAAGCTGGACTTTACGGTAAATTACGAATACAATAACCAGGGAGGGTATCCTTATGCCTACACCGGAAAAACAACAGGAAAAGAAGACCGGGAGGAATATATCGGAAAGATTTCATACAATCACGACTGTGGATACAAGCGTAACCTCGTAAATGGCGGATTAAATCTGGAATATCAAGCCGATGAATTCATATTGAGCAGCGTTACCGGAGTTCAATATCTGTATGACCAGATGAATATGGATCAGGATTTTACCGAACAAAATATCTATACGCTTATTCAGAAGCAAAACTCAAAAACGTTATCACAGGAATTTGTACTTAAATCAAAACCCGGAAGGAAATGGCAATGGACTACCGGTGTGAGCGGCTTTTACCAATGGCTCAAAACTGAAGCACCTGTTACTTTCTGCGAAGACGGAGTAAACAGCATGATTGAAGGAAATGTCAACAAAATCTTTACCGCATTAAAACAAAGCAACCCACGTATGCCGGAGATGTCGTTAGATGTTACCGATCCGACTTTTACCGTAGGCGGACAATTCAAAAGCCCAGTGGGCAGTGTTGCGGTTTACCATCAGTCTACTATCAATGACTTATTTACCGAAGGATTGTCACTCACGGCAGGACTCCGATTAGAGTATGAAAAATATTGGTTAGATTATCAGTCTGGCAGTACGCTGAATTTTGACTTCAACATCAAAATGCCTATGCGTCCCATTACGCTAAAAGGACTGCAAACAAATCCAATGCTAAACGGTAAGCTGAATACTGACAACCTGCAACTACTTCCTAAAATAGCTTTGCAATATGACTTTACGACCCACAGCAACATCTACGCCAGTGTAACCAAAGGCTACCGTTCGGGAGGGTATAACGTACAAATGTTCTCCGACCTTCTTCAAGGAGAAATGACGAACGGAATGATTGCTGCCATTGATGAAAAAAGCGGAGGCATGGTCAGCCAGATGGGAGGAGACAAGATTCCTCATTACACTACGGATATTGAAAATGCCATAACTTACCGCCCGGAATATTCATGGAATTATGAAGTTGGTGCACACTTAACCCTACTTGAGGGCAAACTGCAAACAGACTTTGCTGCCTTTTATATGGACACCCACAACCAGCAATTATCACGCTTCTCTGAAAACGGACTGGGACGCATTACGACTAATGCCGGAAAAAGCCGCAGTATAGGAGCGGAAATAAGTCTCCGTACACAGATAACCAATGCATTCAGCTTAAACGGAAATTACGGATATACGTATGCCACGTTTACCGATTATGTTACCAATGAAAAGGCAGCAGGAGGAAAAATGGCTGAAATCAATTATAACGGAAACTATGTTCCCTTTGTCCCGAAACACACCTTTAATATAGGTGGCCAATATGTTTTCGCATTACGCAAGCATTGTTTTCTGGACAATATCACTGTAAATGCCAATTATAAAGCAGCCGGACGTATTTACTGGACAGAAAAAAACAATGCCAGCCAGTCGCTTTACGGAACCCTAAACGGAAGAGTCAGCCTTGATAAAGGAAACGGACAAATTGCCTTTTGGGTGAACAACGCTCTAAACAAAGATTATCAGGCTTTCTATTTTGAAACCATGAGCCGCGGATTTGCACAGGCTGGACGACCGGTTCAAGTAGGTATTGACATCCGCTGCCGATTCTGATTAATTTACATTTCATGCTTTGCAAATCTCCACTCGTTCATACCCAAAGAAAGCAGATTTGCGAAACTTGAACCAATAAAAAAAACGCCAGCACGTTTGAAATAAAACGTCTTGGCGTTATAAAAAAATGTCTTGGCGTTTTCCTTTAAACGCCAAGATATTTTTTTCTTTCCGTATATCACACTTCCTAGAACTCTGAAGTGAAGTGGAACTTAATGTGCTTAAAGTCCATCTGAGCCATCTGAAGCACATATCCACTATCAGCAAGAAACACATCACGCCCGTCACGGTCTTTTGCCATATACTGGTATTTACGCTTCTTGAACGCTTCCAATTCAGCAGGATCATCGCTTTCAACCCAACAAGCCTTATACAGACTGACCGGTTCCCAACGGCACTTGGCATTATATTCATTCTCCAAGCGATACTGAATCACCTCAAACTGAAGCTGTCCCACGGTTCCGATAATCTTCCGCCCGTTAAACTGATTGACAAACAGCTGAGCTACACCTTCGTCCATCAACTGGTCAATTCCTTTGTTTAACTGTTTCGTCTTCATCGGGTCCGCATTTTCAATATACTTAAACATCTCTGGAGAGAAGCTTGGTAGTCCCTTGAAATGCAGATTCTCACCCTCAGTCAGTGTATCACCGATTTTAAAAGTCCCGTTATCGGGCAAACCGATAATATCACCAGCCCATGCTTCATCTACAGTCGTTTTTCGCTGTGCCATAAACTGAGTAGGTGAAGAAAAACGCATGGTCTTGTTATGACGGACATGCAAATACGGCGTATTACGGGTAAACTTACCGGAGCAAACTTTACAGAAAGCCACACACGAACGGTGATTCGGGTCGATATTCGCAGTAATCTTAAAGATGAAACCTGTGAATTTTGATTCATCGGGAGCCACCGTACGTTCTTCAGCTGTTACCGGACGCGGACTGGGAGCAATCTCCACAAAGCAGTCAAGCAATTCCTGTACCCCGAAGTTATTCAAAGCAGAACCGAAAAATACCGGAGCAAGTTCGCCCTTCAGATAACTGTTTACATCAAATTCCGGATAAACCCCGTCAATCAATTCCAGCTCACCACGAAGCTTATCAGCCAAAGATGTACCGATATGATTATCCAGTTCTTCCGAATGAATATCTACCTCCACTTTTTCAGTCACCACTTGCTTGGAAGGCTGGAAGAGATTCAGCTTTTGTTCGTAGATATTATAAACTCCCTTGAAACGCGGACCGCTCTCAATAGGCCACGTCAAAGGACGCACATTAATAACCAGTTCCTCTTCCAGTTCATCAAGCAAATCGAAAGGATCCTTGGCTTCACGGTCCATCTTATTCACGAAGATAATCACGGGAGTATTGCGCATACGGCAGACTTCCATCAATTTTCGGGTCTGGGTTTCCACACCCTTGGCACCATCAACCACAATAATTACACTGTCTACAGCTGTCAGGGTGCGATAGGTATCTTCAGCAAAGTCCTGGTGACCCGGCGTATCGAGGATATTGATTTTATAATCCCGGTAATCAAATTCCATTACCGAAGTGGTAACAGAGATACCACGCTGTTTTTCAATATCCATCCAGTCGGATGTAGCCGTTTTCTTAATCTTGTTCGATTTCACCGCTCCTGCCACCTGAATCTGTCCACCAAAAAGCAGCAACTTTTCAGTCAATGAGGTTTTACCGGCATCCGGATGCGCGATAATCGCAAATGTTCGTCTTCTTTCTATCTCTTGGTTTGCCATACAAATTTATTTTTCAAGCTCCAATTTATCAATACATTCCCGTAAACTATCTATCCAATAAGGGATTTCCACACCATAAGTTTCTTTTATCTTTGTCTTGTCAAGCACAGAATAGTGCGGACGGCTGGCTCTGGTAGGATATTCTTCCGTATGAAGAGGCTTTAATTTACAATCTGTAATGCCAGCCAGATGATGGATAACCTGCGTAAAATCATACCACGAACAAACCCCTTCATTGCTGAAATGATACACCCCCGGAATAATTCCCTTTCCGATAGCAGCAAAAATAACCGCCGCCAAATCGCGGGCATAAGTAGGAGTTCCAATCTGGTCAAAAATCACGCCTAACGTATCACGCTCTTTGCCCAGACGAATCATGGTCTTGACAAAGTTATTGCCAAAGGTTGAATACAGCCAGGCAGTACGGATAATCATGGTATTTGAGCATGCATCCATAGCCTCTTTCTCTCCGTTCAATTTCGTAGAACCATACACTGAATTCGGGCAAGTAGGCTGATTTTCACAGTAGGGCACATGAGCCGTTCCGTCAAAAACATAATCAGTAGATACCTGAACAAGATATCCGTTACGAGCCTGGATTGCCTCTGCCAAATAGCCCGGAGCAAGATGATTTAACTTATCACACAGTTCTTCATTGTCCTCTGCTTTATCTACAGCTGTATAGGCTGCACAGTTTACAATAACGTCAATCTGATGCGCGTCAACAAAACTCTTCACAGCTACCTTGTCGCAAATATCCAGTTCTGCCACATCAGTAAAAAAATAAGTATATTCCTGATGCTCTTCTGCCAGCAAACGCATCTCATTTCCTAACTGACCGTTTGCTCCTGTCACCAATATATTCTTCATATTTATTCCAGTTCTAATTCTCCTTGTTTATCTTTGATATAATATCCAGCCAGCATGGCTAACAAATCACCGATTACTTTTAAAGCCTTTTGAGTAGCTTCGGTTACTTCTTTCTTCTGCAGCCGCAGTAGCATCACGCCATACATTGCTTCAAAGCATGTTTCAAGTTCAGGAGTTTCCTTGTCTTTTTTCTTCGTCCGAAGCTCTACTATAAAAGGCAACGCTTTATAATAAGCTGCGCTATAATACGGAAACTTAGGCGACTTGAGCAAACGCAAATGCAAGTCGGTAAGCCAAACAATTATATTTTTATTAATCTGAAGATGACCTTCTTCCATTACTCCCTCATCATGCATCATATTGATGAGGTCTTCATACCATTGCGCCAATGCTTTCTTCTGCTCTTGAGTAATAGGATAAGGGTCTATGATTGACTCTCGGATTTTAACCATATCAAAGCCATTAGCACGAATCAAATCTTCTATCTGCCACATATAAAGCAGATACTCTGCAATATTCTGCTGTTTTAACTGCTGAGAAATATACATTGTATGTTTTTGAGTTCTTGAGTTCCTAAGTTTATGTTTTTAAGTTCTTAATTCCTGAGTTTGTGATTCTTAAGCTATTCCGTTCTTTCATGAGAATGACTTGCCGAAGAATGCAAAAACGATACCCACTAATGCAGCAATAGTTACCACCACACCGATAATACGGTTCAACACCCAAATGCCGCGCACATTAAAACGCGTACGTACCTTACTTACAAAATAGGTAATACCAAACCACCATGTCAATGCGCCTAAGATGATTGCCAAATAACCCACCAGCTGAAACCCTATCGGACTGCCAGGCATAACAAATGAGAACCGAGCAAACAGACCTATAAACAAAAAGATGATTAGCGGATTAGACAGGGTTACAAAAAAGGCTGTTACAAAATTATGCAAATAAGTTCCGCGACGGGCTGAAACCGGACGTAATGACTTGACAGGATTGCTGCGAAAGGTATAAACACCGAATGCAAGCAGCATCACGCTGCCCACAACCTGAAGAAAAAGCTGATGTTTCACAATAAGGTCATCCATAAAACTCATGCCATATCCGGTAATCAAGGCATAGCAAATATCGCTTAAGGCAGCGCCCAAACCTGTCACAAAGCCAAACCAACGACCTTTATTCAGCGTCCGCTGAATACAAAGCACGCCGACAGGCCCTAACGGAGCAGACACAACTACCCCAACAATAAAGCCCTTCACCAGCAAATCCAGTATCGTAACCTGTTCTATCCAATTCATACTGCAAAGATGATACTTTTTTACGAAAGTACCTATATTTAGTCGCCTTTTTCTTTCGTGCAAACGGGCTTTTATGTAACTTTGCACATGATTTATACACGAGCGAAATATATTCAAATAAACATATACAAATGCTATGATTCTATTTTTCAGAACTCCTACCAATAGTGTGATTGCAACAGAATGCAGTCAGGAACTAAACTCTGAAGACATCAAGAAGTTATGCTGGCTTTACAGCGAAGCTACCGTGGAAAACGAGGAAAACCTGAAAGGATGGTTCATCGGACCACGCCGTGAGATGATTACCCCATGGAGTACCAACGCCGTAGAAATCACTCAAAACATGGGACTGAACGGTATCCGCCGTATTGAAGAATACTTCCCTGTAAAAGATGAAAATGCAGACCATGACCCTATGCTGCAACGCATGTATCATGGATTGAACCAAGACATTTTCACAATCGACATGAAACCACAGCCGATTGTTTACATCGAAAATCTGGAAGAGTATAACGAAAAAGAAGGTCTGGCACTTTCACGCGAGGAAATGGATTACCTCCTGAAAGTTGAAAAAGACTTGGGCCGTAAACTGACCGACTCTGAAGTTTTCGGTTTTGCACAAATCAACTCTGAGCACTGTCGTCATAAAATCTTCGGCGGTACATTCGTTATCGACGGACAGGAAATGGAATCTTCTTTGTTCCAAATGATTAAAAAGACCACACAGGAAAACCCGAACAAGATTATTTCGGCTTACAAGGATAATGTGGCTTTTGCTGAAGGTCCCGTTGTAGAGCAGTTTGCCCCGGCTAACCATGCTACTTCTGATTACTTCATCATCAAAGATATTAAAACCGTTATTTCTCTGAAAGCGGAAACTCATAACTTCCCCACTACCGTAGAACCTTTCAACGGTGCATCAACTGGTACCGGAGGTGAAATCCGCGACCGTATGGGCGGAGGTAAAGGCTCTTGGCCTATTGCTGGTACAGCAGTTTACATGACTTCGTATCCGCGTTCGGAAGAAGGTCGCGAATGGGAAAACATCCTTCCGGTCCGCGAATGGTTATATCAGACTCCTGAACAGATTCTGATTAAGGCTTCAAATGGTGCTTCTGACTTCGGTAACAAGTTCGGCCAACCGCTTATCTGTGGTTCGGTATTGACTTTCGAACATCAGGAAAACAATGAAAAATATGCATTCGATAAGGTTATCATGCTTGCCGGAGGTGTAGGTTACGGAACACAACGCGACTGTTTGAAAGGTTCACCCGAAGCTGGAAACAAAGTTGTAGTAATGGGTGGTGATAACTACCGCATCGGCTTGGGCGGTGGTTCTGTTTCATCGGTTGAAACCGGACGCTACTCTTCAGGTATTGAGTTGAATGCTATCCAACGCGCGAATGCAGAAATGCAGAAACGTGCATATAATGTGGTGCGTGCGCTTTGCGAAGAAGATGAAAACCCTATTGTTTCTATTCACGACCATGGCTCAGCCGGACACGTAAACTGCCTTTCTGAATTAGTTGAAGAATGCGGCGGATTGATTCATATGGACAAATTGCCAATTGGAGATGAAACCCTGTCGGCTAAGGAAATCATCGCCAACGAATCACAGGAACGTATGGGCTTGCTGATTGATGAAAAAGCCATCGAACACGTACAAAAAATCGCTGAACGTGAACGCGCTCCGATGTATGTGGTTGGCGAAACTACCGGAGACCACCGCTTCGCCTTTGAACAAGCCGACGGAGTACGTCCGTTCGACTTGGCTGTGGACCAGATGTTTGGTTCATCGCCTAAAACTTACATGATCGACAAAACAGTGGAACGTCATTACGAAAATGTATCGTATGACGTAACTAAACTGAACGAATATGTAAACTGCGTACTGCAACTTGAAGCTGTTGCCTGCAAAGACTGGTTAACCAATAAAGTAGACCGCTCGGTAACAGGTAAAATTGCTCGCCAGCAGTGTCAGGGTGAATTGCAGTTGCCGTTAAGCGACTGTGGTGTGGTTGCGTTAGACTACCGTGGAGAAAAAGGTATTGCTACTGCGCTGGGACATGCTCCGCAGGCTGCCTTAGCTAACCCGGCTGCCGGATCAGTATTGGCTGTATCAGAAGCTCTGACCAATATTGTATGGGCTCCGATGGCAGAAGGGATGGACAGCTTATCGCTTTCTGCTAACTGGATGTGGCCCTGCCGCGCACAGGAAGGTGAAGATGCACGTCTGTATACTGCCGTGAAAGCATTGTCTGATTTCTGCTGTGCTTTACAGATTAATGTGCCTACCGGAAAAGACTCTTTGTCTATGACTCAGAAATATCCGGGCGGAGAAAAGATTGTCAGCCCGGGTACGGTGATTGTTTCTGCCGGAGGTGAAGTTTCTGATATCAAGAAAGTGGTTTCACCGGTTATGGTAAACAAGGCTAAATCAACTTTCTATCACATCGACTTCAGTTTTGACGACTTGCGCCTGGGCGGATCTGCCTTTGCTCAGTCATTAAACAAAGTGGGCGATGATGTTCCTACCGTACAAAATCCGGAATACTTCCGCGATGCATTCCTCGCTATACAGGAATTGGTAAACAAAGGATTGATTTTGGCTGGTCATGACATTTCTGCCGGAGGTTTGATTACTACCTTGCTTGAAATGTGTTTCGCTAACACTGACGGGGGTATGGAAATCTGCTTGGATAAGATTAAATGTGATGACATCGTTAAAATACTCTTCGCTGAAAATCCGGGTGTAGTTATTCAGGTGGCAGATAAACATAAGGCAGAAGTGAAGAAGATATTGGAAGATGCTGGTGTGGGTTACGTAAAATTGGGTACTCCAAGCGAAGAGCGCCACATTCTTGTTACACTTCACGATGCTACTTACCAGTTTGGTATTGACTATCTGCGCGATGTTTGGTATTCTACTTCTTACCTGCTCGACCGCAAACAGAGCATGAACGGATGTGCCAAGAAGCGTTTTGAAAACTATAAGCAGCAGCCGGTTGAATTTGCATTCGACAAATCATTTACCGGTAAACTCTCTCAGTTTGGCTTGAATCCTGACCGCCGCACACCGAGCGGTATCAAGGCAGCTATCATCCGTGAAAAGGGTACAAACGGAGAACGTGAAATGGCCTACATGCTTTACCTCGCTGGTTTCGACGTGAAGGATGTGACGATGACCGACCTGATCAGCGGACGTGAAACACTGGAAGACATCAACATGGTGGTGTATTGCGGCGGTTTCTCTAACTCTGACGTTCTCGGCTCTGCAAAAGGATGGGCTGGAAGCTTCTTATTTAACCCGAAAGCAAAAGCTGCACTCGATAACTTCTACGCACGTGAAGATACTCTTTCATTGGGTGTATGTAACGGCTGTCAGCTGATGATGGAACTGGGTCTGATTACTCCGGAAGACAAGAAGAAAGGTAAAATGCTTCACAATGATTCACACAAATTTGAATCTGTATTCTTGGGTGTAACCGTACCGATGAACCGCAGCGTGATGTTCGGCTCATTGAGTGGCTCGAAATTGGGTATCTGGGTAGCTCATGGTGAAGGCAAATTCTCATTACCTTATCCGGAAGACCATTACAACGTGGTATTGAAATACTCTTATGATGAATATCCGGGTAACCCGAACGGCTCTGATTACAGTGTAGCAGGTATTGCGAGCCAAGACGGACGTCATTTGGCTATGATGCCTCACTTGGAACGTGCATGTTTCCCGTGGGAAAATGCTTATTATCCACTTGAACGTCTCCATGAAGATCAGATTACTCCGTGGATGGAAGCATTTGTCAATGCACGTAAGTGGGTAGAAGCTCACAAGAAATAAACTAATCAAACAACGGATTTCTTACCGTTGTTAATTAGTAGTAACATATTAACTCCCTCCATCGGACTAGTCAATTAAGCTAGCCAGATGGAGGGAGTTTTTCATTTGCTTACTACACGCTACAAACTATATTTCAAGCAATCCCGCAGAAAAAACCCCTTGAGTAATCCGACAGGCTCAGATGCGAAGCTCATATACAGAGATAAATCGGTCGCAAATTACAATACTTACAAAACAAGGAAACGCGCGGCAGATACAAAAAAAACATCCTGCAATGTATCACACACTGCAGGATGCAAAATAGAGAAATTCAAAATAGAGTCTTAACAAGTATTGTTCTCTGTAAAAAAGAGATCAATTAAAAGTTTCCTTTATTAGCATTATCCCACCAAACACGGGTTCCACCATTATCACCCTTGATTGTCTTGCTGGTATTTTCTTCTTCCAACAGTTTCAAACCTGATGATTTCAAAGCTTCTCCGTTAGTGTCATATTGGTTCTGAGCAAAAACTACACGGCGAAGACCTTCTTCCTTATTCACATAAGTAGGATCAACTTCTACCACACCCGGGAACAGTTTCGGATAACCGGTACGGCGCTGTTCCGCCCATGCCTCGTTTGACAACGGGAACAAAGCAATATATTTCTGAACCATAATGCGAGCTAACTGATCTTCATTCGATGCAGCATCGTCCCATTTAACACCCAGCTTGTTCAGTGCCGGTGTATTCAAGTTTGCATCAATCGGATCAACAAAGTCTGCCTGACCTTCTGTAGAAACGATGTAGTCATTAATAGCATCATCTTCATAAGCTGTGATTACCGGATTCGCGTAAGAACCACGATATTTCAGCTCATTTGCCATAGAAGCACGGATACCTTTTTCATAATAGTCTTTTACAGAACCAGTGGCAATCCACCCGCGAAGACGGGCTTCTGCCAACAAGAAGAATGATTCAGCTCCCTTGAAAATAGGCAACGGCATACCGTAAGCCGATCCTTTCACGCCATCAAGCCATTGTGACATGTTGCTCCAAGCATTTGGCTTAGCTGGAATATCGAATGCAAAACGGATTCCGTAATAACCTTTATTAGCATCTACTAAAACAGCTTCCGAGCGGTCTACTTTATTTTCTCCTTTATAATAAGTAATTACCTTGTCTTCTGTCTTCTTTGAATAGCCTGCTTTTAAGATTTCATCCTTGTTCTTAGTCATATACAACGGCAAACGCGGGTCTTTCATACCATCCATCAAAGTAACCAAGTTGGCATTGAAACCACAGTCACCCCAGTTGAACATCAACCACATTTCGTTTTCAAGACCTTTGCTGATCAAGATGTCTTTACCTGCATTTTCACCGTCTGCCAATGTATTTGTTGCAGCATCTTTTGCAATAGCTATTACATCGATACCTGCAGTTTTCATTTCCTCAACACGTTTTGACAGACGCAATGCCATACGCAAACGCATGGTGTTTGCCACTTGAAGCCATAATTTGGTATCACCACCACACCATACATCACAAGACTTCAATGTAGCTAACTCACCTTGATCTTTTGTAGCATCAACAGCTGCCAATATCTTAGCGGCGTTATTCAAGTCAGTCAACATCAGCTTATACAAAGTCTGTTGGCTGTCATAAGGGAATGATACAGTCATATCGTTTGCTTCAATAACTGAAGTATAAGGCAACGGACCATAAGCATCGGTAGTCATCAGCGTTCCGTAAGCCTGTACGATACGCATTACAGCAGCTAAGATATTTTCTCCTTTTTCTTCACACTTGGCAATAACACGACGAGTGTTATTGAAGATATGCAAGTAATAGTTTTCATCCATACCACCACTGTGATCACGGCGCATCTCCATCTTACAGTTGGTAAAGTTACCGTTCGGAGTCATAAAGTAACCACTATACCAGTCAATAGTCAAGTTAGTCCAAAACTGGAACTGGTTCTGATGCGGCGGATAACAATAGGTCATCGGCTCCATCCACTGTGCGGAAGCAGGCAAATCATTTGGATTAATCTGCACCCCATTCGTGTTCAAGCTTTCAAAGTCATCTGTACAAGATGTTATCATAGAACCTCCCAGTACAGGTAAAGCCATCATTAAAGCGTATGTAAAAATTTTATTTCTTTTCATAGTTGCTAAAGATTTAGAAGTTAAGTTTCAGATTCAAACCAAAGCTACGAGTAGTAGGCAAAGAGAAAATATCTACACCCTGAAGACCATTTCCTGTACCGATTGATACGTCCGGATCCATCGGAGCATCTTTATAGAAGAAGAATAAGTTACGACCGATGATAGAAGCGGTCAAGTTCTTACCTGCTCCAAAGAGGTTACGGAAAGTATAACCAAAACTCAGTTCACGCAAGCGAACATTGGTTGCATCGTAAATATAGTTTTCATTAGCATAAGTAGAGTTATGGTTCGTGCTACCCACAGTCTTATACCAGTTTTCCGGAGTAAATTCTACGCCATCCACCACTACTTTACCTGCATTACGTGCCTCACCAGAACGTTCTGAAACGCCCCATCCATCAAGAGAAGCTTCAGTCATTGACAATACCTTACCACCGAAGCGACCGTCAATCAAGAATGATAAAGTGAAATCTTTGTAATGGAATGTGTTCGTCCATCCTGCATTTACTTTAGAGTTCATATTGCCTACATAAAGCAATTCATCAGGACCTTCACCGCTCAATTTAGGCTTACCGTTCTCGTCTTTCAGAGGCTTGCCGTTTTCATCACGCAAGATATGACGTACATACAGGTCACCGTATTCACCGCCTTCTTTCAAGATAACTTTTGCACCACCCAAATTAGACAATTCAAGTCCGTTAGGCAGTTCAGCAACCAGTTCCTTGATTTCATTTTTATTGTAAGACAAGTTAAAGTTAGTACTCCAGCTGAAGTTGTCATTAAATTGCTGATACCATCCTGCATTGAATTCAAATCCCATGTTCTGAACGTCACCGGCATTTACATAACGGTTACGAAGACCTGACTGGAAAGGAGCAGAAATTGAGAAGAACTGATTCTTTGTATTTGTCTTATAGAAAGTCAATCCTAATGTCAAACGGTTCTGGAAGAATGTACCGTCAAAACCTGCTTCTATAGAATGGGTCTTTTCTGGTTTCAATGTACGGAATGGAGCTTTTTCAGGAGCTGCAATCGCACCGTTTCCACCTTTCACAAAGTGATAGAGCAAGTTAGTCATATAAAGAGGAACGTCATTACCTACTACTGAATAGCTGGCACGGAACTTGAACAAATCAACATTCTTACCCATATTCACAAACTTATCCATCAAGAAGCTGGCACCTACTGAAGGATAGAAGAATGAACAGCTTTCTGTAAATGACAATGCTGAAGACCAGTCATTACGTGCAGATACATCGAGGAACAAACCATCTCTCCATCCTACCTGTGCTGTAGCAAATACAGCATTTAAGCGTTTTTCTGTATTCCATTGAGCATCGTTATCAAGTACGAACATATTCTGGTAATAGTTGCCCGGAGTAAAGATATTCGGATAGAATACGTTTCCTGCGCCCGGTGAAGAGAACTGAGAACCTTCAGCCCACATATCTACGTGAGAAGTTTTGCTCTTTGTGAAGCTTGAACCTGCAGTAGCTGTAAAGAACCAATCGTTCCATGTATGTGAATATGTAGCCAAGATATCACCATAAAGTTGGTCACTGAAATAACGGTTATCTTTCATACGACCCATCGGATAACGGTCACCGCCGCTGGAAGCATAAAGATTGTTCACATAGTGTTCTTCTCCTCTTTCATAACGCATACGTCCCTGAATACTCAAATCTTCAGTGATATCCCATTTTATACTACCACCGAATTCATAGCGGTTACGGTCAACGATAGAAGCCTGACGGTTAAGTACCCAATACGGGTTACTGAATTGTTCTTGTTTTACATTCGGCCAATTCTGAACGTTTACTCCACGAGCCGGGTCAAACACTTCAAAGTTTTCTTTGTATCCGTCCCAGTCTTCACCACGTGGGAACAAATAAGCACCAGTCAATGGGTTAAACAAATAACCTGAAGCAGCCTGGTTGCGGATGTGCTGATTTGTAAACTTCGCATTGAAGTCAACATGCACGCTCTTGAATGGATTGAAGCCTACTTTTGAGTTCAAGTTATGGCTACGATAATCGTTGGTAGGAGTAATACCCTGTGAGTATACGTTTCCATAAGAGAAGTAAGACTGGAAGTTTTCATTACCACCTGCCAAAGAAATGGAGTTGTTAGTGGTGAATCCTACACGGTAAAACTCTTTCAGGTAATTAGGAGTTTCACCATCCAATTTATCTCCCCAACTGTACATACCTTCACTCATACCATACTGATTCTGGAATTTCGGCAACACCATCGGAGTTTCCATTGTGGTATTGCTTGATACGGTAACAGCAACCTTACCGGCTTGTGCCGATTTTGTAGTAATCATGATGGCACCATTGGCAGCAACTGCACCATAAAGTGCAGCAGCAGAAGCACCTTTCAACAAAGTGATTGAAGCGATATCATCCGGATTGATTGTTGACATAACGTCACCACCATCGCGCTGACCACCATAGTTACCATTTACCTGATCGGTAGATACTGTATTCATCACTGGAACACCATCTATAACAATCAAAGGCTGGTTGCTTCCATTGATAGATTTACTTCCACGGAACTGAATCTTTGCAGATCCTCCAGCACCGGTTGAGTTCGGAGTAATAGAAAGACCGGCACTCTTTCCTTGCAAAGAGTTAATCATGTTAACGCTCTTAATGTCGTTTACATCTTTACCGCCTACAGTTTGTGCTGAATACGTCAGTGTTTCCGACTGGCGCTTGATACCCATAGCTGTTACTACGACTTCACTCAGCAATTCAGCATCGGAAGACATCGAAACATTGATAACGCTGCGGCTACCTACTGTTTCTTCTACAGATTTCATACTTACATAAGAAAATACCAGTACATCTGAGTTACTTGCTTCGATAGAGTATTTTCCATCAAGATCGGTTACCGTACCGTTAACCGTTCCCTTCACAAGGACATTAACGCCAATTAATGGTTCACCTAATTCCTTGTCCACTACCAAACCGGTAACAGTGTGCGTCTGCGCATACAGACTTGTAAGAAACATTCCGATAAGGAACATTACTACTACAAGAAATGATCGTTTCTGCATAACTAAAATTTTTAAGGTTAGTATTTAAATATTCTCAATAAATCATGATATATAGCCTTCGTTTTCGGTTCCTCGTTCTATATATATATGACCTATTTCTTTTTTTTCAACAAGACAAATATATAAATTTAATGAAGTAAAACATAAATAAACAAAATGTTTAATTATTTATTAAACATCTTTTAACACACATAAGACACAAGAAGGCTATAAAGGTCCTTTTTTCGCCCTTCTACTATCAAATTGCAATCTACAGATAGCACATTCCCCTCCTACCCCGCCCAAATAGAAATAAAAAGTCAAAAGCGTCTCTTTGGTAATTCGCGAAGAAGATTGTGACAAGTATTCCACTTCAAGTTCACTTCAGACAACACATAAAAAGAGGACAGGATATAAGTAATGACTTTACTTACATTCCTGTCCTCTTATAATAAATCAGATTCTGATATCTTTCCTTACGATGCTCTACTTCACTACAATTTCATCTGTAAACAATACAGCACCAGCAATATCTGCCGGGAAAGCCTGAAAACGCACATAGCGTGCCGATGTTTCCCCCGACCATCCGAAGTTCTTAAAAGAAACAGCATCATCTTTTACTACTTCATGATTGATTTCTTTCAGCTCTGTAAATTCCTTGTTATCAGAAGATACCGATATAATAACCTGCTTTGGCATATATACATAAGGACCGCAAATCTGCATAAAATCGGCAGCCACGGAATGAATGATGGTATCAGTTCCTAAATCAACGACAACATCCATCTCATTGCCCTTCACAAATCCAAGCCAACGCTTATCATTATAGTTCCATCCTCCCCGTAAACCATCATTTAATGTTTTTTCTCCATTAGCAGGGTATCCCGACCAGTAAGGTATATTAAACTGCACCTTCTTCCCAACAGCCATATGTTCTATAGGCTGCAATGCTTCCCGACGGTTACCTATCTCCTTACTAAAGTCAAAGCAGCCATAACCATTCTCTTTCATTTTCGGAATCAAATCTAAAACACGAGTACGGAAAGATTCCCAAGACTTCTGATCAGGCTGTGTCCATGCCACTTCTGCTAAAGCAAAGGCACGCGGATACAGCATATACTCGAAATGTTCATCCGTTACGATATATTCTGCCCATACATTTGCCTGCACTCCTTCTATCAGAGATCTTTCCGATGCAGTCAAAGAATCAGGGACCGGATTATATTCATAGACTTTACTCAAAGGCAAATAGCCGCCAATGGCTTCCGGCTGTGAAAATGGCGCATCTTGATAACCATCAAAGTAACAATATTCTCCCGGAGTCATAACCGCACGATGACCAGCCTTGACAGCACGTATACCTCCTGCTTCTCCACGCCATGACATAACGGTAGCATTCGGTGCCAATCCTCCGTCTAAGATTTCATCCCATCCTAACAAAGAACGTCCTTTTGAATTCAAAAAACGCTCTATCCGATGAATCAGATAGCTCTGCAGTTCATCTACATCTTTCAGTCCCTCTTTTTTCATCCGAGCCTGACATAAAGAACAGGTTTTCCATGAAGCTTTTCCTGCCTCATCGCCACCGATATGAATATAATGAGAAGGAAATAAGTCTATCACCTCCGACAAAACATTTTCCAAAAACTCAAATGTCTTTTCGTTTCCTACACAAAAATCGGAATGTTTATAAGGCTTGCCTGAGCACGACAGTTCGGGATAAGCAGCCAATACTTCTTCTGAGTGCGAAGGCATTTCGATTTCCGGAATCACTGTAACACAATGCAAGCGAGCATACTCCAAAATTTCACGGATATCTTCTTTTGTATAATAGCCTCCCGAAGCTCCCGGATCCGACTGCTCACAATATTGCTGCCCATTAGCACCCCAATCTTTCCAAGTTTCCTGCTTACGCCATGCAGCAAACTCTGTCAACCGAGGATATTTATCTATCTCTAAACGCCAACCCGCAGCATCGGTTAAATGCAAATGCAAGCGATTTATCTTGAAAGCCGACAATAAAGCAATCTGTTTCTTTATAAACTCTTTTGACCGGAAATGACGAGATACATCTATCATGATTCCTCGGTAAGGGAAACGCGGTTCGTCTCTAACCACCGATGCCTGAATATTCCCTTCGCCTTGCTCTGCCAACTGTAGCAATGTCTTGATTCCATAAAACAACCCGGCATCCGACAAAGCCTTGAGAGAAACAGACTCCCGACCGACCTCCAATACATATCCCTCAGGTGAATTGATTCCGGGCAGTTTGTCAACAACCTGCATAACAATTACGTTATTATCGGGAAGTGTTTCTGCAAACTGCACCGGAAACGAACTTCCTTCAAAAGCCGCCATCATGATTTTGCGATCGGCAACATCCCCTTTTACCTCTATCAAGGTACCCTCATTCCAATGAAATGTCCCGTCCTTAACCTCACAAGAAAGCGGACAAGGTGTTATATTTAAAGTTTGTCTTTCTCCGGAACAACCCGAAGAAAGACAAACTAACAATATCAGACTTATTACACCAAATATTCTGAACATAACAATTACTTCACAATTATTTCATCAACAAACAAATGTCCGGCCTTTCCTTTAGCCCCATGCCATGAAGGTATAGCATGTTCACTGTCCATCTTCACCTTTACGAAACGCGCCTTCACCGGAGAGAAAGTCAATGTATGATTCTTTATACCGTCGGTATCGGTTTCTTTCATTGCCGGATATGTTTCAGAAGCTACCTTTTTATAAGTCTTTCCATCTTCGGAAACAGCTACCGAATAAGCACGTGCATCAAAAATCCAGTCATTCCGGTTCACAAAGGCATCGACTGAAACAGAACTGATTTCTGTCATTTCCTCCAAATCGATAGCTGCTTCAATGTCATTTCCTTGCACAGCCACCCATCCGCCGGAGCTGAAAGTCTGTCCACCTTTACGTCCGTCAACCAATACATTTGGTCCGTTAGGAGTAAATTTCTTCTGGTTTTCCTGCAATAAAGTAAACGGTTTCATAAAAGCCTTATGTGTTTCAACCGTTTCAGTCACAACATCCGAGACTTTACGTGAAGATGAGTTCTGAATGGCAACCGCTTTCAGAACAGCCGATTTATTCAGAAAGAAAGGTTCGGTATACTTCTGAGACTTCTCGCCAGGTTCACTTCCGTCAAGCGTATAATAGATGTCACTGCCCGGAATAGTAACAAGTGTAACCTCCAGCGCTTTTGCTTCGGGTGCTGGCTTCATGGAAACGTTTACATTAAAAATGTGTTTAGCATAATTCCATTTATAGCAATCATAAATCATAGTCAAGCGAGGCATACGTTTCAAGAAGTTTTGATAATCCTTTTTCGAACCATCGCTCCACTGAGTTTCAGCCAAAGCAGCCATTCTCGGAAGAACCATATATTGAGCTTGACTAAATGTTGGGATGTACTCCGTCCACAAGTTTGCCTGTACACCTTTTATATATTGCTGTTCTTCCGCAGTCAACGAAGAAGGCATCGGCTCATAGCTATATACTTTTTCCATAGGAAGATATCCACCAATAGCTAAAGGCTCCTTATCAACATCCGAAGCTTGATAATAGTCAAAATACAGATAAGTGTTAGGCGTCATAATTACGTCATGATGCTGACGTGCAGCTTCAATTCCACCCGCTTCACCAATCCAAGACATCAAAGTAGCATTAGGCGACAACCCTCCTTCCAAAATTTCAGTCCAACCGATAATCTGCTTGCCTTTTGAATTCAAGAATTTTTCAGCCTCGGTGATTACATAGCTCTGCAAACGCTCTTCTTTGGTGTGACTTGCATCCGACTTTAATCCTAACTTCTTAATGAGAGCCTGACATTTAGGACATTTAGCCCAACGCACTTTCGGACATTCGTCTCCTCCCACATGAATATACTCAGAAGGGAACAACTCAGCAACCTCAGCCAGAACATCCTTCACGAATTCCATGCTCTTTTCATTTCCGATACACAACACATCATCCGAAATTCCCCAAGTAGTACGCACTTCGTACGGACCGCCTGTACATCCCAGTTCCGGATAAGCAGTAATCGCAGCCTGCATGTGTCCGGGAAGATCGATTTCCGGAATCACAACGATATGCCGATCAGCCGCATAAGCAATCACTTCCTTGATCTGTTCTTGAGTATAATATCCGCCATAAGGAGTTCCGTCATATTTATCAGATCCATAACGTCCGACCAATGTTTCTGAGCGCTGAGATGCTACAGACATCAGTTTCGGATATTTCTTGATTTCAATACGCCAACCCTGGTCATCTGTCAAGTGCCAATGGAAGCGGTTCATGTTATGAAGAGCCATCATATCGATGTATTCTTTCACTTCATCCAAAGAATAGAAATGACGAGCCACATCCAAGTGCATACCTCTATAAGCAAAACGAGGAGCATCATTGATTTCTACAGCCGGCAACTGTACATTTACATTTTCAAAAGCCGACAGAGATTTTCTGAAAGTTTGAATACCATAAAAAACACCGGCCTCGGAAGCTCCCGTAATTTGCACACCTTTATCATCAACCTTCATCTGATAGGCTTCAGCATTTTGATTTTCTAAGCCCAAAGCCAAGCAGATTGCTCCTTCTTCAGCTGCTCCCGCCTGCAAGTTCAAAGAAATACCCGTCTGCTGTTTCACATAATCAGCCAAGAACTCAGCATTCCGACGCATCATATCATTTCCTTCCGGATAAATAACTTTCACTCCATCTTTAAGCAAAAATGAAGAAGAGGCAGATACATCTGAAATCTGCAATGGCAGTGGCACAATCTGATAGTCTGCCGTAACAAGTTCTTTTTGAGAACAAGAAGCGATTAACACACCACCTAATAGCAAGCCAAGCGCCTTTGAATATAAACTTCTCATCATATCAATGATAAATTTAAGGTTAAACAATAAATAATTTTTTTCTGAAATGCAAAGGTATAAAATAAAAGCAAAACCACAAAGCGTCGTTTTATTTTTAGTTTTTTTAGAATGCGTTTTTTAGATTGACTCTCTTTGATAAGCCGCTATTTTTTCCGAACTTTGCAATGAATTCTATCTTTTGTATATACTCTATGAAAAAACTGATTGCTATATTATTTATTCTATGGGTTTCTTTATTCTCAACACAAGCACAAATATTTAAATACATCGGCATGGAAGAAGGACTAAGCAGCCGGCGTGTCCTCTCTATACAGCAAGACCAGCAAGGCTATATGTGGATTCTTACCCATAAAGGAATCGAGCGATACAACGGAAAGCAATTTGTACGCTATCCCCTATATAAAAACAATAAAGCCGTCAATTTTTATCCTAACTTAAATATTTTAAAAACCGATGAAGAAAAAACACTATGGGAAATAGGAAAGGACGGGCTGGTATTCCGGTTCAACAAAACAAAAGACCAATTCCAGCTCATGTTTGACCTTGAAGAAGCTTTCCCGGAGACAAAAGCACTACCTGTTACCACCACGTTTATGGACAGGAACAGCAATATCTGGTTTTGCACTGATAATCATCAATATATTTTTAACGGGAAAAATAAAAAATACTACCGGTTGGCTTCTCACATATCAGGGAAAATAATCTGCATTACTCAAGGAGCAGGCCACCTATTATATATTGCTACTGAGCATAAACTCTATACCGCCACATTCGAAAACGATAAATTAGATAATGTTACAGCCATTCATCTACCCTCTATCCGGCTCATCAATTATGTATATTATCACCCTGTTACAAGGAAACTGATAATCAACACCCTGCAGGGAAACTTATTTATTTACGACCCCTTTACCTGTGAATTATCAAACATGGGAAATGTCATGGTAGATATTGGCGTAAACACGATTATCCAAAGCCAAAAAGACCCCAATGAAGTATTGATTGCTACGGATGGAGATGGTGTTTACAAGCTGAATATTCCACAAAAGAAATTAACCGAATTTCTCCAAGAAGACAGCAAGCACCCCAACAAAATGAACGGAAGTATTATCAAGGATCTTTGCATTGATAGGAGCGGCCGTATCTGGAGTGTTATCTATCCTACCGGAATTACGGTATATTCTGAAAAATACCCCAGCTACACCTGGATTAAGCATTCACCCAACTCAAACCATTCACTTATCAACAACTCAGTCAACGGAATCATTGAAGATGAAGATGGAGATGTCTGGTATGCCACGAGCAATGGCATCAGCCGCTATGATTTCCGGCAAAAAAAATGGGTGAACTACCTGTCTTCATTTCATGAAAGCACTGGTAATGATGAAAGTACTGGCAATGAAAACCATATATTCATTGCTTTATGCGACATAGGCAACGGGCAGATTTTAGCCGGCGGCTATATGTCGGGTATTTATCTCATAAATAAACGCTCAGGAAAAATTGAATTTTACCAACAAGAAGAACTTGACTACAATAAAACGCCAGACAAATACATCCGGAGTATCTTCAAAGACACAGACGATATTGTTTGGACCGGCGGTTTCTATAGTCTGAAATCGTATAATCACAAAACAGCAAAACACGAAACTTTTAATATCAATTATCCCATCAACCACATCTCACAACGAGACAGTACCTCGTTGTGGATTGGTACAATCAATGGTCTCTACCTGTTCAACAAAAAAAACAATGAACTCCTTCCGTATAAGAGAGATATCAATTTTGGATGTATCAATACCATATATACTCACCCCGAGAACAAACTTACATATGTAGGAACCTATGGCAACGGATTATTCATCATTGACAATAAAACAGGAAATGCCACCAACTTTTATGCTGAAAACAGCGGATTACAAACCAATAACATATACAGCATCCTGCCGAATCAAAACGGGAACTTATTTTTAGGGACCGAGAACGGACTTTCACTTCTCAACACCAAGAACAACCAGTTTACCAACTGGACAAAGGAGCAAGGACTCTTAGCTGCCAACTTCAACCCCAATGCGGCAGCACACAGCCGTGGCAATCTTATTTTCGGGAGCAATGAAGGAGCCATCTTGCTACCCGATACGACAGAACTGACACACGAATTTTCTTCACGGATGGTTTTCACCAACCTGAACATTATGTACCATACGGTTCATCCGGGTGAGAAAGGCTCTCCATTAACCCAACTATTGGATGAGACCAGCGGATTCAAACTGAATTACAACCAAAATACATTTTCAATGAATGTATCTTCCATCAATTATGACAATCCGTCGAATGTGCAATATACTTGGAAGTTAGAAGGGTTTTATGATGAATGGACTCCCCCATCCGACAACGGGCTGATTCGTTATACCAACTTATCACCGGGCAACTATACCCTACGCGTAAGAGCCATTTTATTAGACAACCATCAGGTACTGGAAGAACGCATTATCAACATTGAGATAGGGCGTCCCTTCTGGCTTACCTTTTGGGCTTTCTTGGTATATGCCACACTCATCATAGGAAGCATCTATTTATGGTTCAGGTATCAAAACATCAAGAAAGAAAGACAGATTTCAAAAGAAAAGATCAACTTCTTCACCAATGCAGCACACGATATCCGTACGCCACTTACGCTTATCAAGACTCCACTCAGTGAAATCCTGAAGAATGAAAAACTCTCCGAGCAGGGAAAAACCAATTTAGACCTCGCTATTCAAAATGCAGAAAACCTTTCGGAATTTGCCGACAATCTGCTTAACTTCCAAAAAGAAGAGTTATACAGCTCCCGCATTTTTGTCTCAAAACATGAGCTGAATACCTATCTGCAAAATTATCTTCAACGCTTTGAGGATTATGCTACAAGCTTAGGACTGCATCTGGAGTATAAAAGTAATTTCAAAGAGCTGGACGTATGGATTGACTCGAAAAAAATAGACTCTATTCTGCATAACCTGCTTTCGAACGCACTTAAATATACCCCACAGGGAGGAAGCGTCTCTTTGGAGGCATGGCACAGCAAAAGCCATTGGTGGCTAAAAATATCAGATACCGGCATAGGCATATCTAAAGAAGACCAAAAGAAACTTTTCAAATACATATTCAGAGGATATAACGCAACTAATCAACTTATTACCGGTTGCGGTATCGGCATGCTTCTGACTTATCGGCTGATAAGAAGCCATGAAGGGAAAATCACTTGTACCAGCACTGAAAATGTGGGTACAACATTCCAGCTATGCTTTCCTCTTCAAGGAAAAAAATATCAATACAAGTCGGAAATACCCGAGGAAAACAACCAGCGGAAACTGTCGCAAATCACTCCGAGCCCAACGACTCAAACCGATGTCATCTCTTTGAATAAAAGTCCGGAAAATGCTCCGCTCATCCTCATAGTTGATGACAATAACGCATTACGGTCGTTTATCATGCAAAGCCTCTCTTCCATTTACCAAGTACAAGGGGCAAGCAATGGAAAAGAAGCTCTTGACAAAATTGCCTTGCGGCAGCCTGACTTGATTTTATCGGATGTAATGATGCCTATCATGGACGGGAAAGAACTTTGCCGGCAAGTGAAAGAACATATCGAAACCAGCCATATTCCGGTTATCTTACTAACGGCTTTAGGAGATAAAGAGCATATTTTGGAAGGGCTGGAAATAAAAGCCGACCAATATATTATAAAGCCTTTCGATTTAATGGTACTGGAAGCCAACATACGGACAATTCTCGAAAACCGGAATCTCATTCAGCTGCGCTTTCAGCAGATGATGATTCATCTGCCTAATCTTGCTGCCACCGAAGAGGTTAAACTTCCATCCAGCCTCGATGACGAGTTTATGCAGCGAGTTACCGAACTGGTCAAACAGCATTTAGGAAAAGACCTGACCATAGACATCCTATGCGCTGAAGTAAACATGAGCCGGACAAGCTTTTACAATAAAATAAAAGCACTGACAGGCATAGCCCCCAATGACTTCATCCGAAACATCCGCATGAAAGAAGCTGCCTTTTTATTGCAAAGTCAGCGCTATACGGTTTCGGAAGTAGCCGACCGGATGGGATTTGCCGACCCGAAGTATTTTACCGATACATTTAAGAAGTTTTATGGTGTACCACCCAGCGTATACATGAAACAGAATAAATAAAAAGAATGCAATTATGAACTTTTACCTGAAATCGTTCCTCATTTTCAGCCGAATCGGACTATTCACCATCGGTGGAGGATATGCAATGGTTCCTCTTATAGAAGCAGAACTTGTGGATAAACGGAAATGGATATCGAAAGAAGATTTCCTTGATTTAATGGCGCTGGCACAAACAGTTCCGGGTATCTTTGCGGTTAATATAGCCATCTTCATCGGCTATAAGTTGCGAAAGTTCTGGGGGGCTTTCTGGATGGCATTGGGAACTGTGCTGCCTTCGTTTATCATCATGCTGATGATAGCTCTGTTTTTTCGCCAGTTCCAACATGTAGAAACGGTAGAACGCATTTTTAAAGGAATCCGTCCGGCTGTAGTGGCTCTGATTGCTGCACCCACGTTCAAGATGGCTAAGTCGGCACGCATCAGCCGTTATAACATTTGGATTCCAGCCATCTCAGCTCTTTTCATCTGGCTTTTAGGGTTCTCACCCATCTACGTTATCATTCTCAGCGGAACAGGAGGCTATCTTTACGGACTATATGAAAGAACGCATCACAAAAAATAAGGAGGATTAAACATGCTATTATTCTTACAGCTCTTCTATACTTTTTTCAAAATCGGGCTATTCGGTTTTGGAGGCGGATATGCCATGATTTCCATGATTCAGGGAGAGGTCGTAACCCGCTATCAATGGCTCACCACATCCGAGTTTACAGATATTATAGCCCTCAGTCAAATGACTCCCGGACCTATCGGTATCAACTCGGCAACGTATGTAGGCTATACAGCCATCGTAAATGCCGGATATTCACATGCCATAGGTGTCATCGGGTCTGTTATTGCCACCGTTTCGGTCGTCTTGCCCTCATTCATCTTGATGATTTTCATCAGTCGTTTTTTTCTGAAATATCAAAAACATCCTGCCGTAGAATCCGTATTCCGCGGATTGCGTCCAGGAGTTGTCGGTTTATTGGCTGCCGCAGCTTTAGTACTCATGAATGGTGAAAACTTTGGGAACAATTCCTATCAGATCATAATCAGTTCCGTGTTATTTGCCGGAACATTTATAGCATCTTATCGATACAAAATAAATCCAATTTTACTGATAATCATTGCCGGGGTTATCGGATACCTGTGCTATTAAAGTACGTCTTCTTTCTCCCATAAAAGAAGTTTTCACGAAATTTACCTGCACCCTACACGTTTTTAGGGTTAAACAATTATAAAATAAGAAATTACAGCGTGTAGGGTGCAGTGTAAGACCGTGTAGGACGCACCAATTACCTACACGGTTTGCCCATCATATTCTAAGTTTCACTGACTGGTTTCCAAAGCTGGAAACCAGCAGAAACAATCTCAATATCACCAAGCTAATATCCCCCAAACTATATCGTTTTCACCAGTGAATGTATATAATCCTGCATCGAAGGAGCCGCTTTCACTGTTTCTTGATAAAGTTTATATTGAGCCAACGTACGAACATAATTATGCTCAGCATATCGAGTTTGATAATATAAGTCTCCGTCCAAATAATCAGTCAGGAAACGAACCGCCTGCATGTAAGGGAAAAGCATCACTGCATAAGGCAGCATTTCGATTTCAAGGGGAGTAAGAAATTTCCCTGCCGACTCCAGATATCCCTTCGCAAACGATTGGAATACGGGCATATTAAAATGTATCTTATCCAGATCGGGCTCATCTTCGGCAGCTGTATTCGCCGCCGAGCGAAGAAAATCGCCGAAATCAGAAAATACGAAAGCCGGCATTACCGTATCTAAATCAATCACACAAAGCACCTTGCCGTCGGCATCAAAAAGCATATTGCTCACCTTCGTATCGCAGTGACAAACCCGCTTCGGAAGTTTACCCTCACGGTAAAGACACTCTGCCTTACACATTTCATCAGCATCACGTTCTATTGAGTCAATCAGATGCTGTACTTTTGCCTTCCGTCCGGCTTTATCAGCCGCTACAGCTTCACGTAACTGGCGAATGCGGAACTCCATATTATGAAAATCAGGAATGGTTTCTTCCAGTTGCTCCGGTAAATCAACCAGCATAGATTCAAACTCACCGAACTTCAAGCCAACCAGATAAGCCGATTCCGGAGTTACTTCATCTTGAGTATGCGAATCACGGATAAACACACATACGCGCCAATAATGTTCTCCGTCAAAATAGTATGTCTTTCCCTCTTGAGTGGGAAGGAAACGCAATACTTTCCGGTCCACATCTTCTTCGTGAAGCGCTTCCAGCTTTGCCTTGATATGCTTCGTCACCGATTCAATATTATGCTGAAGCAATTCTACATTTTTAAAGACATGATGATTCACACACTGCAGTACATAATTTTCCGAAGAGTTTGTTATCACCAGGTAAGTCTGATTAATCAGGCCTGATGTTAACGGCTTAACTTCTTGTACATCCGAAATTTCTGCGAAATGAGCGAGAATATCACGTAGATTTTTATTCATAATGGTATCGATTTTTAAGGGTTAATGATATATACTTCACTATGCAAAATTAATAAAGATTTCAGTTTTCTCCTCTATTCCGTCTTAAAAAAACAAAGCATTTTGCTCAGTACCCTTCGCGTAAGGTAAAAAGAATGGCTCAGTACTTCCACGGAAATACTTCAGTACTTCGGTGAGAGTACTGGAGTACTTTCACCGAAGTACTGAAGAAAGAACACCGCGTTTTATTAAAAGGATGCTTTTTATAGAAAATGTTTTGTACTTTTAAGAAATATTTATAGCTTTGCGCCCATTATAAACCTAACCAATGAAAAACACCATGAAAACACTGATAATCTTAATTATGGGTTGCCTTTTTGCTACCTTTTCTGCAAGTGCTGAAGAAAGCATCCGCCCCAATAGCAGCAATTATATCAATGGCGTAACTGCCCTTAACGAAGGAAATCCGGAAAAAGCCTACGAACTTTTAAATGCCGAAATAAACGAAAACCCCGAAAACGGTTATGCACATTGTTATATGGCATTGATATGCAACTATTACGGAAACATGAAATTAGCCCTGCAAGCCGTTAACAGTGCATTGGATTTATTGCCTCAAAGCGACAGCGAGTACCGTTCTTTTGCCTATTATACCCGCGGAACCATGCTGAGCAACTTCAAAGAATGGAATTTGGCTATTTCCGATTTAAGCGAAGCCATCCGTCTGAATCCCAAAGATGCCGAAAATTATAAAGCACGTGCCGAAGCTTATTTAAACGAAGGAAACTATGAGGCTTCATTTGACGATATTACAGAAGCCTTAAAGATAGACAACAAAGCCGATGTCAATGAATTGGTACTGCAGCTGATGGCTTCTGCCCCTTCACCTGAACTGGTCAACCGGATTACTTCAACTTACAGCATTTTAGAGTAATCACAGCTTCTTTTTAGCCTCATATGTGCAATATATAAGATATTCCCCTTGGCAATGAACCGTAAATTGATTGCCAAGGGATTCATTTAATGTTCCCTGCCACCAAGATGTAAAGTCACGTAAAGGATATACCAGTCCTTCTTCCGACATCCCCGATGTTCCGAAACTGAATACAGAAACCTGCTGTCCCTTAAAGCTGACAAAAGACTGAGTATCGGTAGCCGGAACAAAAAAACCATAGTCGGTCAGCATCATAACCTCTAAACCTTGACGGTGATATTCCATCAGCAGGCTGATATTACCTAAGGTGTGATCTTCACGCTTGCCGGTTGCCGCAACTATGACAATACGGTGTATGCCTCTTTCCTGCAAAAAAGCACAGACTTGGTCAAGTCATTTGTTTCCACTTAAAATAACCCGATACGGCTATCACTTCCACGACCACCATCCATATAAGGAAGCAAGCAGATAATAAATATGGATACCAAAGTCGGCATACAGCCCGGCTTGGTAATAAACCACAATATAAATAGCAGGCATCACCACTCCGGCAATTCATAAATAAATACTTGCCCGATACTCTAACCATAAATATAACAAGCCGACAAGTGTACCTATAAATTCAAGATAATTCAAAATCACGATGCAAAAATACATATTTTTTATTACTTTTGCACTTCATAAAACAAAACACCTAACATTTTATCAAAAACACAAGGAATGAATCAAACAAAAGGGCATCCCAAAGGACTTTATTTACTATTTGTTACTGAAATGTGGGAACGTTTCAGTTATTACGGCATGCGTGCCTTGTTTATGCTTTACATGGTGCAGGCATTGCTCTTCGACAAAGAAACAGCTTCGGAAGTATATGGAAGCTATACAGGGCTTGTTTATCTTACTCCTCTCATCGGAGGTTACATTGCCGACCGCTATTGGGGAAACCGGCGTTCAATTGTAGTTGGTGCGCTGACCATGGCCATCGGACAATTCTTTTTATTCTTGAGCGCCTGCTACTTTCATCAGGCAGAGTTAGCCAAATGGCTTATGTTCATGGGACTTGGATTGCTGATTTTAGGAAACGGTTTTTTCAAGCCTAACATCTCAACCATGGTGGGACGTCTCTATGCTCCCGAGGATACCCGGAAGGATGCGGCCTTCACCATCTTTTATATGGGGGTAAATGTGGGCTCAACCATGGCTCCCCTTATCTGTGGGCTGGTAGGAAATACCGGACACCCGGAAGACTTCAAGTGGGGATTCCTTGCTTCATGCATAGGAATGTTGTTGGGGGCTACCGTATTCACTCTTTTCAAGAATAAATACATTTGCGACCCTGACGGAAATCCCGTAGGTGTGGCGCCTTCGCATCAAGCACAGGCTGCCAAACCTACAGAAGCTAAAGGAACGGGGTCTAACCGCACCTGGCTGATGGCTATCGGTATCGCGGCTCTAACCGTTTTATTCTCTGTCAACTGGAGTGCTACCGATGGGCATTACTTCCAGAATGCCGATTGGATTGGCTCGCTGATTTACGCCACAGCCATCGTCATGCCGTTGATTATTATCACCGACAAATCGCTTAGCCGGGCAGAACAAAGTCGTATCGGAGTAATCTATATCATCGCTTTCTTCGTGATTTTCTTCTGGGCAGCTTACGAACAGGCAGGTGCTTCACTCACCTTCTTTGCCGATGAGCAAACCGACCGCCATATCGGTGGATGGGAAATGCCGGCAGCCTATTTCCAGTCGTTTAACCCCATCATGATTGTTACGCTTGCACCGATTTTTGCTGCCATCTGGTCTTTTCTCGGCAAACGGGGAATCGAACCCAGTTCACCGCGTAAACAAGCCATCGGATTATTCCTGCTTTCATTGGGCTATCTGTTTATCGCCTTCGGAGTCAGAGGCGTAGAACCCGGAGTAAAAGTCAGCATGATTTGGCTGACCGGACTTTACTTAATTCATACCATGGGAGAACTTTGCCTTGCGCCTATCGGTTTGTCACTGGTGTACAAGCTCTCTCCGGTACGTTTTTCATCCTTACTGATGGGCGTATGGTACCTCAGTACTTCGGCTGCCAATAAGTTTGCCGGAGTATTAAGCGGATATTATCCGGAACAGGGAGTCGCAAAGCATTTCTTGGGTTATCCCATTGAAAACCTATTCGACTTTTTCATGCTCTTCGTCTTTATGAGTGGAGCGGCTTCTGTCATTTTATTTATCCTTGCTGGCAAACTGCACACCATGATGAAGGAAGCAGACTGATAATTCCAACCATTGAATCTTATCATATCACAGCGTGTAACGGCAGTTCTCGACAAACCCGTTACACGCTGTGTTGTTTTAAACAAGCAGTAAAGCAATTGTATTTTGAAGCAAAGGGTTTATCCTATTAAAACGCCATAGTAAAAAAGCCCACAGCAGCCCATACATAGAGTCTCTTAATCCGAGCAACTCTACAGTTCATTCCAACATCATACAAAGAAGCAATAACATACCCTACAAATGATATAGGCGGAATGGTAAAAAGAAACAGTCCGGAAGAGAATGATTGAATCTCTTTGTGGCAATATAAAAAGCCGCAAGCTGAACAACTCCAACCTGCGGCTCTATTATCTATTTCAACAAGTTTCGACTTGGAAATTACTTAGCTACACGCTCCAACCATTTCAACATGAACAACATGGTACACATAGAAATGCAGCAAGCTACCACGAATACAGTCCAAGTCATCCAAATAGGAATTGATTCGTACAATACCGCACCGATGAACAGTAACTGGTTACCTACAGCAGTTGCGCCTAACCATCCCCCCTGCATGATACCCTGATACTTCGGAGGAGCTACCTTCGAAACAAATGAAATACCCAGCGGAGAAATGTAAAGTTCAGCAATAGTCAATACCAGATAAGTAGCCATCAGCAGCAGCGGAGTTACTTTAACTGACGAAACACCGGAAGCAACAATATCGGTATGTAAAGGCAAGTTGCTGAAGAAAGAACCTAATGCCATAATCACAAATCCGGTAGCTGCGATACCCATACCGATGGCAATTTTCTTCGGAGTAGAAGGTTCGCAACCACGCGCACGCTGACGGGCAAATACCGCCATAATTACCGGAGTAAGGAATACCACAAAGAATGGATTCAGCGACTGGAACAGCTCAGCTGTAATAGGCATTCCGAACAGATTCAAATCGGTATATTCTTTAGCAAACAAGGTCAGAGTCAAACCGTTCTGATGGAAAGAGAACCAGAAGAAAATAACTACCCCAAATACAGCAAACAGAGCAAGGATACGCTGTTTTACTTCCTGCGGACTCATTTCTACTGCATCTGCACTCGCTTTTCCGGCTGTTTCTTTTGAACCCGGATTCGGGAAACGACGCTTATTTGTTACATAAATTATCAGTGAAACAGCCATTGCAATAATAGCTACAGCAAATGCATAGTGGAATCCGGTAGAGAACACATTCAGATAAGCATTAGCAAAAGCTGTAAAATCGGTTACAGTCTGACCGCTTACTTCTGATGCCAATGTGCGGAATGTTTCTTCAGCCTGAGGCTGCAAAGTTCCATCCAGATAACCGTGACACAATGCTGGCAGATCGGCATTATAAGCAAAACCGTTATGAGAAAGCCACCAGTTACGCATACCTACTGCAGCAGGAGGAGCAAAGATAGCACCTACATTGATAAACATATAGAACAATGAGAAACCAGAGTCACGCATGCTTGCGTACTGCGGATTGTCATACATCTGACCTACCAATGCCTGCAAGTTTCCTTTAAACAAACCGTTACCGAATGCTATGATAAACAGAGCAGCACAAGTAATGGTCAACAGCATTCCTTTATTGTCGGCAGTAGCTTCCGAAGGAATAGAAAGTACGGCATATCCCAAAGCCATCAGTACGATACCGGCAAGAATCGTTCCCTTGTAATTACGGGTCTTGTCGGCAATGACACCTCCTACCAACGCCAAGATGTAAATTGAAAAATAAAAAGTAGAATAAATAAAACCAGCCTCTTTTGCACTCAGCGCAAACTTAGCCTGCAAGAAGAGCACTAGTATGGCCATCATGGTATAAAATCCGAAACGCTCGCCTAAGTTAGCCAACGATGCGGCAACCAATCCCTTTGGATGTTTGTTGAACATAAGTTAATGAAGATTTTAAGTTAATATTAGGATATTATCAAAGTGCAAAGATAACCAAAATACACAAATTTCCTATCATCACGCAAAGATTTCCCTCAACAGTAAGAATATTCACACAAAAAAAGCTCCTGTTTTTAGCAAGATGCAAGGAAAATGCCCTTCTTTAATGTTGACTTGCGATTCAATGCAGCAAACCGAACAACCTTTTCCGGGAAGAAATACTACTCTATTGGGCAAATAGTGGGATTTCCGACGATAAAATATTTTACGCCAAGAACAAAGAACCTATCTACTGGCTGACAAGTCAAGTAAATTCTGTAAACCCAGTTCTCACATGAAGAATCCCAAAATTAGGATATTACCGCAAAATTCTATAACTTCGCACCACTTTTTTACTAAACAAACATGTACGTATTCCGCTCCATAAACGAAATTATCAACACGATTTCGGCAGCCCGTAATCTGCTTACTGAAATGTTTGAGAAAAGAAAAGTTCTCAACTTCAAGTATTCAGACGCGCTTGCCTTACTCAAAGATGACGAAAACCGACTGAAGCTTCTGATTGAAAAAGAAGTGCTCCGACAAAACGGGAACGAGGTTTCACTGGATTTACGCTTTCAGGACTTCTTTGAATTGCTGCTGGAAGCCAACGAAGAGATTAATACGGCTGCTATCGATGAAAACATTGAATACTTGCATGAACTGATGGATTATTATTTGAAAGAGAAAATCCAGTCACGCAAGGCTCATTATGTACGTAATATCAAGATCACATTTCAGAAGATAGCACGCACCACTATACGTAACATCATCAATCTGCAAAACAGCATTGACAATGCGTTCAAGCATGAGCCCACCTATCGCATCAAGATAGCCAAGCTGGAAAATCTTGACAAGAAGCGGCTAAACATTCAGCGACTAATTGATACAACCGAGCATCTCATCTTGCATGAAGAAAGAACTTTCTTCAATCAGGCTACCGATGAGGAATTATCTCATATCTTACTTGAATTACGTCAGGAACTTCAGCTTTCGGCCCACAGCCTGATTCGGGCGCAGCAAGATATTATCAATTATCTGAATCAAATAAAAAATCAAATCATTCTGGTTGAAAAGATACGGAAGGTAAAATACTTGCAAGACCAGTTTGAGTTGCGCACCCGAAGTAATTTGGCTGAAGTAATGGAGCGTGAGCATTCACTTCTGATTGAAGGTTCCGCACCCACTTCATTTAAATTATCAATTAACTATCTGAATTCCGACGAAGCCCGTCCTATCATTTTAAAGGTAGTCAAGAACCTGCAATACAGAGAAGCCGTACGGAACAACGAGGCTGGAGCATTCAGCGAAGAAGAAATGGAAACGAAACCGCTGTATCAGGAAAGCATCAACCTGGAAGAAACAGTGGAAGATTACATACAAGCACTGGCGCAAGCACGCTGGAACGACGAAAATGCTCCCGAAGAAGATTTGTTTACTTACTTGATGAGGCACCGGTTTCACAGAGAAGTCAGTGAAGAAGAACGAACCACTTTGTTCTGCCAGATAGTATCACTCTATGAGGCTCAGTTCCGCATTACCGACGAATTTGCAACTTATAAAAATTACGAATACGCAAAAATATACCCTTTAAGCTTTTAGCTCTTAAAGACTAAAAACAAAACGCAAGAGTTTAAAAACTCAAAAACTTAAGAACCCAAACATATGGAACTAAACATACAGATTCCGAACTCAACAGGCGCCATCTTCGAATACCTGCAAAAAGGACTGTTTATCAGTTCAAACAGCGTAAACGAAACCGTGCGCGACCTCTACGACCAGACGGATGACCATTTTGAATCACTCTCTCTCTTTTTCTCTCAGATAGGCTATACGCTGGAAAGAGGAAATGAATATTTTTATTTTTCACGGACCGAGCCTCGCATCACATTAGAGCAAAAAATCCTGCGCGCATATTATTGGATTGATGTACTCGATCTCTTCAAGACTTACGACGAAACATTCGGTCCGGGCTATCGTTTTCAGCCGGAACAGATTTTGGTGGAAACCAATATCAATGTCATGCTGCAAAACAAATTAGACGGCATACGCAAACACTTCTCCGACAAAGACGTGCGTAAAGACATTCTTGAAAACATGATACGCCAACTCACCAAAGATTCTTTTCTGGAATTGGAAAACGAAAAAACAAATACATATAAAGTCATGAGTTCATGGCATTATCTGGAGAGACTGATAGAAAGTATAAACATTTACGATGAAACCGAAGACGATGAGAAACCTGAATAGAATTATATTTATCAACAGTGCAAATATTCCTTATGCCGATGATATTTACCTGGACGGGAACGTGCATTTCATCGGTACGCAGGGAGTTGGAAAAAGTACGGTTCTGCGCGCCATTTTGTTCTTCTATAATGCTGATACTCAAAAACTGGGCATTCCTGTAGAAAAACAAAGTTATGCGGAATATTATTTCCCCTACTCCAATTCCTATATCATTTATGAAGTAACCACCGAGAATGGAGCATTCTGTATTCTCAGCTACAAATCAATGAACCGCATCTGTTACCGGTTTATTGACTCACCTTATCGCAAGGAGTTTTTCGTTGACGAGAACCGTACGGCTTACAGTGGTACAGACCGCATCCGTGCAGTGCTCGACCAGTACAAAGTAGATTACTCACGTATCATTTATACGTATGATGAGTACCGGAACATTTTATACGGCAACGATGCAGGAGCCGATATGCGCAAATATGCGCTCATGGAAAGCAAACAATTCCAGAACATCCCCCGTACCATCCAAAATGTATTGCTCAACTCTAAACTCGATGCTGAATTCATCAAGAAAACCATCATTTCATCCATCAATGAAGATGAAACAGCAATCGACTTAAATAACTATAAAGAGCACCTGAAGAACTTCGAAACACGCCTGCACGATATTGAAGAGTTCCAGAAACGCGAAACAAGTAAGCAGTCAACCGAAATTATCAGTCTTTCCACCCAAGTTGCACGCCAGCAAACCGCATTGGTACAGGGATGCCGTGAACTGGTTTCAGCCTTTTTACAGGCACAACACAAGCTGCCCGAATGGACTGAAAAACAGCATAAGGCCGAAGGAGAACGTGGCTTGTTGATTCACCGCAAACAAGAGTTGCAAGACCAGTCACGCGGACGATGTGAAAAACTACAAGATTCACTCGCTGTCTTAAACAATGAACTACAAAAAGCCCGGAAAAAAGAAAAAGAATACGAGCATCACAACATACAGAATCTCATAGAACGGTCGGCTAAACAAGAAGAACTTGCCGGACGCAAGGACAGCTTACAAAAGCAACAAAACACCTTGACTTCGCAATATGAAGAGACTTCTACCAAATATGAACGGCTCATCAATGGACTCAATGAAGAATGGAATAAGATACATGGAGCTAAACTTCGTCAGAAAGAAGAACTGAATGATTCTTTCAGTCACCGTCTGGAAGAAATCAGCCGCCAGCGTGAAGCAGCTACTGAGGCCTTGTTCCGCGAATACGAATTACTCTCTGAACAGCTCCATCCGGAAAAGAGCGAGAAGCAAAATGTACTGACTGAATTGCATTTCCGCATGGAAGCATGCCGGAAGGAGGTTTTCTTTGAGGCAGAGCAGGAGGAACTGAAGCATCGGATCCAGTCGTATACCGGACTCCACATGAGCAAAATCAGCCGCAAGAACAATGCGGAACTTGCTATCAAGGAAATCAATCTGAAATGGGAAGATGAGCGCCAGAAAGCAGAGCGTGAAATAGAAGAAAAGTTACTTAATCTTCAAAATGAGCAACAACAGCTCCGCCCGCGACTGGAAGAGCTGGAGGCTTTCTTACGCAGCAGCAAGCACACGCTGCAAGGATGGCTGAAAGACAACAAAGAAGGATGGGAAGAAACAATTGGAAAATTATGCGATGAATCGGTGTTATGGCAAACCAATCTCTCTCCTCAGCTGATAGATGATGGAAAGTCTTTTTACGGCATCTCCATCGACCTCGCCCATGTACACCGTCCCATCAAATCAATAAACGACTATCAAAAAGAGAAAGAAGACGGAGAAGCACGTCTTGCTGAGATTACTGCCGGAGTACAGCAACTGCAACTGGAAAAGGAAAAGACAGTCGAGATATTGAAAAATAAATACTTGCCACAGATAAAAGAACAGCGCAATATCATCCGTACGCAAGAGTATGAATTAGAACAGCTTGAAAAGCAATATCAGAAAGACCAGCTTGAGTTGAACGATTTAAAGAAACGCGCTGAAGAAGAGCGTACCTTGAAATTAAACAAGCTAAAGACAGAAGAGCAGCAACTTGAACAGGAACTGAAACTCATCAATGATAAGCTGAACAACCTGAATCAGGAAAAATCGGCCAAGCTGCAAGTCCTTAAACAGGAATGGACGAAACGGCAGGAAGACGTAAACCAAGAGAAGAAGACACTGGCGGAAAACATTGACGCAGAGGATAAGCAGGAGCGCCAGCGGATTGATGCTGAAAAAGCAGAATACCGCAAACAAATGAAACAAGAACTGCATTCACAAGGTGCTGATACCGAACGTCTTCAAGAAATTGCCAATCAGCTGCAAACTGTTGAGCAAGAACTGCTGTTCATTAAGGACCATGCCACATTACTCATCGAATATCAAAAAGATAAACGGGATTTAATTGACCATATCCCGAAGTGGAGCCGCGAACAGAAAGAACAGGAGCAGTTGCTTAAAACAGAAAAAGAGTCATTGAATAAAGAGTGTGGAATTTTGCAGGAACAAATAGACCGGTTAAGCAAAGCTGTACAAGAGGCAGAAAGCAACGTGCGAAATTTACAAGCCAATGTAGAAGCATACGGCAATATTTCTGCTTATGACTGGTATAAGCCTCATCAGGATTTATTCAATGCAGAACAGGTCTCTACGGGTATCGAAACACAGAAATCGTGTATCGTGCTGATTGATGAGTTAAGCCGGGCAGAAAATAAGTATCTGCAACTGCAAAACGAACTCCGCAAAGCAGTCAACCTGTTCACCGGACACTTCGGGGAGGACAACACATTTAAGTTCAAGACGAAGTTTACCGATGACTGGGAATACCTGCGCTTTGCTGAAGAGCTTCATGATTTCATCGAAGAAAACAAAATCAACGAATTTATACGCCGCATCAACGATGAACATTCGGATGTTTTCAAACGCATCAGTGTAGATACTTCCATGCTTACTTCTTCGGAAGGTGCAATACAGGGGTTAATCAATAAGGTAAACCGAGGCTTTCAGACTTGTAACTTCGTGGGAGTAATACAGCGCATTGAAATGAAAGTGGAAGAAAGCAGTAACCGGGTGGTTACTGTTTTGCGTGCCATTCATAAGTATTACAATGACCATGCTTACGACCTTACTCCGGGAACCAATTTGTTCTCATCAGAAAATGAACAACTGGTCAAACAGGAAGCCATCAGCCTGTTGCGCGACTTTATCAAGGAGATTCATGCCTACCGGTATGACAGCATCCGGCTCTATGACTCATTCGAACTCCGGTTCCGAATCATAGAAAACGGGAATGATACCGGATTTGTGGAAAAGCTCTCGAACGTAGGATCAGAAGGTACCGACATTCTGGTGAAAGCCATGATTAATATCATGCTGCTCAACGTGTTTAAAGAAGGGGCTTCACGCAAATTCAAAGACTTTAAACTGCACTGCATGATGGATGAAATCGGTAAGCTGCATCCGAATAATGTAAACGGTATCTTGAAGTTTGCCAATGACCGGAACATCATCTTGATTAACGGCTCGCCTACTGAATTAAACCGAGATGCTTACAAGCATGTTTATCTGCTCACCAAAGGAGCGCAAAGCAAAACCCGTATTGCCCGTCTTATCTCGGACAGCAAATTATAAGGTCATGAATATAACCATAGAACAAGCCAAACTGCTGAAGGAACTTTCTGAAGGAAAGAAGGTTCCTTTAAGCCGGCTTAAAGCACGTATCTTCCAACAGTTGATTCAAGAGCAGGTCTTATTGCGACAAAAAGAGTCACACGGATGGAATATCTATACTGACCACCCACAATCGCTGCTCAATTATCTGTATAACCACTATATCCGTTGTACACTGGATGAATACATTGAGCGCGGACAAGCTGCTCCAAGCCGTTCAAACAACATTCGCATGTCTGGAGACTCCAAACTAAAGGAAACCGAACTATGGCAAGGTTTTTATTTCAAAGTCAGCGAACCGATTCATGCCCAATGGCAAGGCAAACCTCTTACCTTGCTGCCTTATCCGGAAGGAATCCCCGTCTTTATGCCTCAGCCAGAAACGCTGTCATTGCCTGAAGAAGTGACTGTTGTAATGATTGAGAACAGTGAAAACTTTCTGAAAATCGAGACACAACTACCGCTATTCCAAGGACTCAAGTGCTTCTTTGTTTCTTTTTATCCCCGCGAGCAGCACAGCTATTTTATCGAATGGCTGCAAAAACAGCCTAATAATTACGTGCATTATGGTGATTTCGATTTTGCCGGCATCCACATTTACCAGTCACAATATAAAAAATACGTCAGCGGCGAATCGCGTTACCTTGTCCCTTCCGGTCTGTTACCTCTATTCCGTCAATACGGCAAACGGGCATTATATAATAACCAGCTTTCTCTGCAAGCTCTCATCAAGGCAGACGAACCGGGAATCAGCGAACTGCTTGAAATCATAAAAAGAGAGCATAAAGGATTGGAACAAGAGATTTTCAACGATTTATTTTCGGAAGAATGAATATCTGTCCATAATATCCTGTACGCCTGTTTTTCAGACCTCCTTTTCTATCTCCCAAAAGATTTGTACAATCGGGATAAAAAGAAAATTAGTGCAATGATTCGACTTTCTCAATCTTTTCTTCTATCTTTGCCAACGAAGTAAAGACAAAGGGGTGCCCCACCTGACGGGCTGAGATTATACCCTGCGAACCTGATGCGGTTAGTACCGACGAAGGGATTGTTACTTGCTGACATTCATTTCACCCGAAGCCTTCGGTGAGTTGCCTCTTTGTTTACTCCACTAAAATCATTGAATCATGAAAATATTAGTAAACAACAGAGAAACAGAATTGACCACAGGCAATACCATTGCCGACCTCGCACGTCAATTAGAACTTCCCGCCCAAGGAGTAGCCATTGCCTTACATAACCGTATGATCCCCCGCACCGAATGGAGTACTACTGTATTACAGGCCAACGACAGTTTGGTAATCATTAAAGCGGCTTGTGGAGGATAACAGGTATGAAACTGCAATTCATTACCCACTATACGGATACATATTCGTACTATGACTCGGCTCGTATGGCACTGGAAGGAGGATGCCGATGGATTCAGCTCCGCATGAAAGATGCCTCATCCGAAGAACTGGAGCAGGAAGCATTACGCATACAAGCCCTGTGTCGCCAATACAATGCCACTTTTATCATCGACGACCATGTAGAACTGGTAAAAAAACTACATGCCCACGGAGTACATCTCGGTAAAAACGACATGCCCATTGCCGAAGCACGCAAGTTTTTAGGTCCCGACTTCATCATTGGCGGCACCGCAAATACCTTTGACGATGTACGCCGTCACTATACCGATGGAGCCAACTACATAGGCTGCGGTCCGTTTCGGTTTACTACAACCAAAAAAAACCTCAGTCCCATTCTCGGCTTAGAAGGCTACCGTAATATCATTTCACAAATGCGCACAGAGCACATTCCTCTTCCCATTGTTGCCATTGGAGGAATTACTTTCGAAGATATTCCCTCCATCATGGAAACCGGTGTAACCGGAATCGCACTCAGCGGAACCATTTTGCGTGCCGAAAATCCGATAGAAGAAACCAAACGAATTCTCGCTTCAGGTTGCCAAGTGCCGGAAGAGCAGATTCTGAATAACTCAGGCATCTAAAACCTAATCAACTAAACTTAAAAACTTAAAACATATGGAAAAACTAATCATTGCCGGAAAAGAGTTCAACTCTCGCCTTTTCTTAGGAACCGGAAAATTCAATTCAAACCAGTTAATGGAAGAAGCCATTCTCGCCTCTGAGACCGAAATGGTAACCGTAGCCATGAAACGTATTGAAATGGAAAATAAAGAAGACGATATGTTACACCACATCGTACATCCACATATTCAGTTACTTCCCAATACTTCGGGTGTACGTACCGCAGAAGAAGCCGTATTTGCTGCACAGATGGCACGTGAAGCTTTCGGAACAAACTGGCTGAAACTTGAAATCCATCCAGACCCACGTTACCTTCTGCCCGATTCAACCGAAACCTTAAAAGCTACAGAAGAATTGGTTAAACTGGGATTTGTGGTACTTCCCTACTGTCAGGCCGACCCTACCCTCTGCAAACGTCTGGAAGAAGCCGGAGCGGCTACCGTCATGCCTCTTGCTGCACCTATCGGTACCAACAAAGGGCTCCAGACACGCGATTTTCTCCGCATCATTATCGAACAGAGCAACGTTCCGGTAGTTGTTGATGCCGGTATCGGTGCCCCAAGTCATGCTGCCGAAGCCATGGAAATGGGAGCAGCTGCCTGCCTCGTAAACACAGCCATTGCCGTAGCCGGAAATCCGGTAGAAATGGCTAAAGCCTTTAAAGAAGCTGTCATTGCCGGCCGACGGGCTTATGAAGCCGGACTGGGCTTACAAACGACCAGCCTCATCGCTTCTGCTTCTTCTCCGCTTACTGCTTTTCTTAATGAATAACCCTTCTAACATCTCAACTTGATTATGGAAAAAAAAGACAATAAGGCATACGCTCATGCCGAAAAAGCTTACATGCAGGGAAATTTGTTCCCGTTCATCCAAGTAGGTATGCAAAAAGTAAACCTGACGCCTACCGTAACCATGACCGATGGGGAAAAAGTAATGACTCCGAACGAACCCGTATATATTTATGATACCAGCGGACCATTCAGCGATCCGAATATCGAAATCGACTTGAAGAAAGGGCTTCCCCGTATGCGCGAGTCGTGGATTACATCGCGTGGAGACGTGGAACAACTTACATCGATCACATCTGAATATGGAAAAATGCGCCGAGATGACAAGTCGCTTGACCATTTACGGTTCGAGCACATCGCGCTCCCTTACCGCGCCAAAGAAGGAAAATGCTGTACACAGATGTATTATGCCAAGCAGGGTATCGTTACTCCGGAAATGGAATATGTGGCCATCCGTGAGAACATGAACTGCAAGGAGCTGGGAATCGAAACCTACATCACACCGGAGTTCGTGCGCGATGAGATTGCTGCCGGACGTGCGGTACTGCCTGCGAACATTAACCACCCGGAAAGTGAACCGATGATCATCGGACGTAACTTCCTCGTTAAAATCAATACAAATATCGGAAATTCGGCAACTACTTCCAGCATTGATGAAGAGGTAGATAAGGCGGTGTGGAGCTGTAAATGGGGAGGCGATACGCTTATGGACCTTTCCACCGGTAACAACATTCATGAAACCCGTGAATGGATTGTACGCAACTGTCCGGTTCCGGTAGGTACTGTGCCTATTTATCAGGCCTTAGAAAAGGTAAACGGAAAAGTAGAAGACCTGACTTGGGAAATTTACAAAGACACCTTGATTGAGCAGTGCGAACAGGGAGTGGATTATTTCACCATCCATGCCGGCATCCGTCTGCATAACGTCCACCTCGCCGACAAGCGTCTGTGCGGTATTGTTTCACGAGGAGGAAGTATTATGAGTAAATGGTGTCTCATCCATAATCAGGAATCGTTCTTGTATGAACATTTTGATGATATTTGCGACATTCTTGCCCAATATGATGTAGCTGTATCCTTAGGCGACGGTCTCCGTCCGGGAAGCATTGCCGATGCCAATGATGAAGCCCAGTTTGCCGAACTCGACACCATGGGTGAACTCGTTCTGAGAGCATGGGATAAAAATGTACAGGCATTCATTGAAGGTCCAGGACATGTACCCTTGCATAAGATACAAGAAAACATGCAGCGACAGATAGAACATTGTCATAACGCACCTTTCTATACCCTCGGCCCGCTTGTTACCGACATTGCTCCGGGATACGACCACATAACTTCTGCCATCGGTGCTGCCCAAATCGGATGGTTGGGAACTGCCATGCTTTGCTACGTGACTCCCAAAGAACACCTCGGTTTGCCCAACCGTGAAGATGTGCGTGTAGGAGTTATTACCTATAAGATTGCAGCTCATGCGGCTGACCTCGCCAAGGGACATCCGGGAGCTCAAATCCGCGACAATGCACTGAGCAAAGCCCGTTATGAATTCCGCTGGCGCGACCAGTTCCATTTAAGCCTTGACCCCGACCGTGCACTGGAATATTTCAATGAAGGCCGCCACACCGACGGAGAATACTGCACCATGTGTGGTCCGAACTTCTGCGCCATGAAACTGTCACGCGACCTGAAGGAAGTAAAAAAATAAAAACAAACATCTAAAAATATGTTTTCAGAAGAATTAGAAAAAATAAACTGGGAAGAAACCACCCAAGCCATCTACGCAAAAACTGAAGCCGATGTGCTTCGGGCGCTTGGCAAAGAGCGTTGCACCGTAGATGACTTTATGGCTCTCATCTCTCCGGCTGCCGAAAAATATTTAGAGCCAATGGCTCAGCTCAGCCGTAAATATACAGAGGAACGCTTCGGTAAAACCATGTCCATGTTTATTCCTCTGTATATCACCAATTCATGCACCAACTCATGTGTATATTGCGGCTTCCATATCAGTAACCCTATGGCACGTACCATTCTTACTCCGGAAGAAATCGAGAATGAATATAAAGCCATCAAGAAGCTGGGACCTTTTGAAAACTTGCTTCTTGTAACGGGAGAAAACCCGGCTAAGGCAGGTGTACCTTATCTGGCACGTGCACTCGACTTGGCTAAACCTTATTTCTCCAATCTGAAAATAGAAGTTATGCCACTGAAAGTGGAAGAATATGCCGAATTGGTGAAACACGGACTGAACGGAGTAATCTGTTTTCAGGAAACTTACAATAAAGCCCGATACAACATCTACCACCCGCGCGGCATGAAATCAAAGTTTGAATGGCGTGTCAACGGATTTGACCGTATGGGACAAGCCGGAGTGCACTCCATCGGTATGGGCGTACTTATCGGACTGGAAGACTGGAGAACCGACGTAACCATGATGGCACACCATCTGCGATACCTGCAGAAGCATTACTGGAAGACGAAATACAGTGTAAACTTTCCTCGTATGCGACCGGCTGAAAATGAGGGATTCCAGCCTAACGTTATCATGAGCGACAAAGAACTGGCTCAGGTTACCTTTGCCATGCGTATCTTTGACCATGATGTAGATATCTCCTATTCCACCCGTGAACCGGCTTATATCCGTGACCACATGGCTTCGCTCGGCGTCACTACCATGAGTGCAGAAAGTAAAACCGAACCGGGAGGATACTATACCTATCCGCAAGCACTTGAACAGTTCCATATCAGCGATGACCGCACAGCCGTTGAGGTAGAAAAAGCGCTCAAACAGCTGGGTCGGGAACCGGTATGGAAGGATTGGGATGCCTCATTCGATTTATGTAAAATCTAAGGTATTCAGTTGACGAGGTTTCTGATAACAAGCTGACAAGGTTTTGAAATGCGATGCCATCTGAAACCTTGTCAACCCTCGTCAACTTGTCACCTTATCTACTCTAAAAAAATGGGAAACAGATATAACAGACAAATCATTTTACCCGAAATAGCCGAAGAAGGACAAAGGAAACTGAAAGATGCCCGTGTGCTCATCGTGGGAGTAGGCGGACTGGGCTCGCCGATTGCCCTTTATCTTGCCGGAGCCGGTGTAGGTACCATCGGTTTGGTGGATGATGATGTGGTGAGTGAAAGCAACCTGCAGCGTCAGGTGCTGTATACAGAACAAGAGGTTGGATTGCCTAAAGCCTTTCAAGCTCAAAAGCACCTGCAACGTTTGAACGGAACTTTGCAGATTCATGCCTATCCTACCCGTCTTACGGCTGAGAATGCGGAAGCCATCTGTGCTGATTACGACATCATCGTAGATGGATGTGACAACTTTGCCACCCGATATCTCATTAATGATACCTGTGTCCGGTTAAATAAAGTATATGTTTACGGAGCCATCCGGGCTTTCGACGGACAGGTTTCGGTTTTCAACTATCAGAACGGAAAAAACTACCGTGACCTTTTCCCCGATGAATCCGAAATGGCTTCCATGCCGCCTCCACCCAAAGGGGTACTCGGACTTACTCCCGGTGTAATAGGGTGTGTAGAAGCAGGCGAAGTAATCAAAATTATATGTGGCTATGGCGAGGTGCTGAGTGGAAAGTTGTGGCATATTGACCTCAAAACAATGGACTCTTACACTATTTTACTCTAATTTTTGGGATATTACAAAGAGGTTTCGTAACTTTGTGAAACATTTTTTGATGTAGCGCATGAAATTAATACTAATAACCTCTCCCAATTATTTTGTGGAGGAAGACCAAATAATAACCGCCCTTTTTGATGAAGGACTTGATGTGCTTCATTTGCGAAAACCTGACACAACCCCGGTGTATGCCGAACGGTTGCTTACATTAATTCCGGAAAAATACCGGAAACGGATTGTTGTACATGATCACTTTTACCTGAAAGAAGAATATAAACTGAAGGGAATCCATTTAAGCCACCGCAATCCGCTTGCTCCAGATAACTACACCGGTCATATCAGCGCTTCCTGCCATACGCTGGAAGAGGTGCAAGCCGACAAAAAAAGTTGCGATTACGTCTTTTTAAGTCCTATCTTCGACAGTATTTCCAAAGAAGGCTATCATTCGGCCTTTACTCCTGAAGAGATTCGTGATGCTGCGCGGAAAGGCATCATCGATAAAAAAGTCATCGCCTTGGGTGGAGTGGATGAAGACAATATTCTCCGCATCAAAGATTACGGATTTGGAGGAGCTGCCATCTTGGGCGGACTATGGAACCGATTTGATCCTACCATCGACAATAATTATCAGGATTTGATTACGTACTTCCGCCGATTGAAAGCATTGGCAGACTAGGGTCAAGCCTGAATACAAAAAAACGTCTAAGCGTTTTCATCTAAACGCCTAGACGTTTTTTTTATTTGCCTAATCATTTCATTGGAAACACCTAGGCGTTTCTCACCCTGCGTCTTTACACTGAGTTTTTGACTCTTTAATTTTTTGGAAACAAGCCTCAAGTCAAAAGAAACGAGTCACTCTGAATGAATCTGATTAATCATATCTTCCTTTTTCGTTCAAATGGATATTCTTCTTTCCAAACATTTTCTTTTATGGCGTATATATAAACCCATAAAATATAATGGATATCGTTATTATTTTGAATAGCAGATTGTGCTTGTTTTTCATCATATTTTAAAAGTAATCTTACGACAAAAATACACAAAATAACGTGATATTAAGAATCAAAAAGTCTCTAATTGTGCGTGTGCATGAAACAATGTATCAGTTTATTCTTCTATCCACCAAAGCCTCATAAATTAAGTTATTAAAACAGGTCAGCCGGATTTCTTTTTTTGAACAGAAGATAGTGTATTCTTTCCAAAAATCGCTAACTTTGTCTGAACTTCATGTTACACTTTAAAACAGGTGGGTTATGATATATCCGATTGGCATACAGACTTTCGACCAGATTATAGAACGTGGTTTTGTTTATGTAGACAAGACCGATATGGTTTACTCCTTGGCTACCGAAGGAAAAATTTATTTTCTGAGTAGGCCCCGACGCTTCGGAAAAAGTCTGCTACTCTCTACGCTTCGTGCTTATTTCGAAGGAAAGAAAAACCTGTTCAAGGGACTGAAGATTGACGCACTGGAAAAAGACTGGCATGTGCATCGAGTGTTTCATTTCGATTTCAACGGAGTTGATTTTACGATGCCGGGAGCCTTAAACCGAGCTTTGAATAGTTTGCTTTCCGGGTGGGAAAAGGAGTTCGGCATGGTAACCGATGTGCCGTCGGAATACGGATTGCGTTTCAGCCGTATCCTGCAGGCTGCTGCCGAGCAGACAGGACGAGGTGCGGTAGTGCTGGTCGACGAATACGACAAGCCCTTGCTCGATGTGCTGGAGAAAGACCCGGCACTGCTGGAACAGAACCGGGAGATTCTGAAAGCTTTCTATTCGGTGTTTAAACTGGCCGACGCTTCGCTGCGTTTTGTCTTCTTGACAGGTGTCACCAAATTCTCGCAAGTCAGTGTATTCAGCGGTTTCAACCAGCCCAAGGACATTAGCATGTTCGATAAATACGAGGCTCTTTGTGGTATCACGGAAGAAGAGCTGCATACCCGGTTTGCGGAACCTATACGGGAAATGGCAGCATCGGAAGGCGTTACGGAAGAGGAAATGCGTCAGCAGTTAAAGCACCATTACGACGGTTATCACTTCAGCAAGAAGATGACAGACATCTACAATCCGTTCAGTGTGCTGAATGCTTTCGACAGCAAGGACATCCGTGACTTTTGGTTTGCTTCGGGTACACCGACGTATCTCATCCGCCTGATGAATCATTTTCATGAAGGGATTGATCAGTTATCGGGTATGTATTATCCGCTGGATGAGTTTGTGAATTATAAGGCAGATACGGAATATCCGCTGCCGATGATTTACCAGAGCGGCTATCTCACCATAAAGGATTACGACAAACGCCGGAAGACCTTCCTGCTGGACTTCCCAAACAATGAAGTTAAAAACGGTTTTCTCACCATGGTAGCTTCCAATTATCTGAAAATAAAGGAGAATGTAAGCAACTTGGCACAGAACCTGGCCTTTGCTTTGGAAGATGGTAAACTGGACGAGTTCCACAAGATGCTGACTTCTTTCTTAGCCAGTATTCCCTATACCATGCGCCGCAAGGAAAGCGAGCCGGAAAGGGAACGCTATTTCCAATACACCTTCTATCTGTTGCTCCGCCTGATGAGTGTGTATACGGTCTTGGTGGAAAAGGAGCAAAGTGAAGGTCGGGTGGATTGTATCGTGGAAACTCCTCAGTACGTGTATATCTTTGAATTCAAACTGGATGGCACGGCTGCCGAGGCCTTGCAGCAGATTGAAGAGAAAGGGTATGCCCGTCCATATAAAGCGGATACCCGTCAGGTAGTGAAAGCGGGTGTGAGCTTTTCTTCCAAGTCGGGGACGATTGAGGAATGGGAGGTTCGGAAGGTAAGCTTCCAAAATTGGCGTATTGACTAGCATGTCTCTTTCGCATACCTTCGTGCTAAACTTAAAATTCGAAAGATTATGTTTAGCGAAAAAGATTTTGAAAGACTGTGGTTCCTCTACAAAACCTAGGGTGAGCCCAATGGAGTTTCCATCAACTCGTTCTGCATTGGCAACAATATTCCATACACGGCATTCTGTCTTGGACTGGAAAAAGTTGACCCAATAAGAATGTTATGATAGAGTATAAGACACAGAAAAAGGAACGTTATTATTCGGAAGTAATTCGTCTTTATACAGAATTGGGTTACAGTATTGGGCATATCTCCCGAATATTTCCACTCAGTTATGGTACTGTTAAGCGCTGGCTGTCTATCTTTGCAGAAGAAGAACGCAAAGATAATGAATCAGCCATGAAGAAGAAGTCATCTACACCTCAGAACCACATGGATACGAACGAGGAGATTAAAGTTTTAAAAGCACAGATCACCCGTTTGGAAAAGGATCTTGATAACGCCCGGATTAAAGCCGAGTTATATAATGAAATGATAAATGTAGCAGAGCAGCACTTTAATATTCGTATCCGAAAAAAATCTGGCGCCAAGTAGTACTTGATCTGCGCACGAAGAATGCTCACAGATATCATGTTGGACATCTTTGTGGACTGCTTGGCGTAACGAAGCAGGCTTATTACAAATACGATGAGAAGAAAGTCTTAAGCAGGATTGTGGATGAAGAGTTCGTCATTCAATTTGTTTCAGGTGCAAGAAAACATGAGCTCTGTCTTGGCGGGAAGAAGCTATGGCATATGTATCGTAAACATTTTGAAGGGAATAGCCCTGTCGGCCGAGACCGTTTTGAGTATATTCTCGACAAGCATAATCTCAAGGTCCGCAAGAAAAAGCGCAAACCGAGGACTACGGATTCGCGTCATGGACTTCCGACCTATCCCAATCAGGCCAAGGCATATATACCGACTCAAGTTAACAGGCTTTGGGTAAGTGATATAACTTATATACCCATACATGTCAATGAAAGCAAGCATATATTCTGCTATCTGTCATTGATACTGGACGCATACAGCAAGGAGATTGTCGGATGGGCTGTTGGTGAAACACTTGAAACCGGTCATTGCATTCATGCATTGCGCATGGCCCTCAAGCGTGTGGATGATACTTCCGGAAAAGAACTCATACATCACTCAGACAGAGGATGTCAGTATGCAAGTAAAGAATACACATCTCTGCTGAGAGAGTATGGCATAACTATCAGTATGACGGAAGATGGAAACTCCAAGGATAATGCACAGGCTGAAAGGATTAACAATACCATGAAGAATGAACTGCTTAAGGGTAAGTCTTTTTGTGACATCAAGGAGGTTGCAGAGGCTGTAGAGAAAGCTGTGCTTTTCTATAATACAGAACGACCTCACATGAGTATCAATATGATGACGCCTCAGGAGGCAGCCACTCATACAGGCGAAATAAAGAAAGGATGGACCAGTTATAGAGATATTGCCATAAAAAATCTACAAACGGAGAACATCGTTTCAAATAAATGCCTATCTTTGGGAACATAAGTTGTTCCATAAAGGCACTTAAGGAAATCCTATCGGTTTTACCATTACCATGGGATGACAGGAAACTTTATGGCAACAAACTATAGGGATAAGATAAAGAAGTCAACAGGCTTCAGGTTTAATTTAAAAACAGTCAACCTTTTTTAGGCTAAGACAGGTATATCCGGTTATTTACTTAAGTAATAAATAATATAAACATTTTCTTAATCATATTCAATAAGCGTCTTAAATTATGGAGACTTATAATGATAAGATGTCGAGCATTTTTAATCTGACCTTGGAACATTATCAGGAGTTGGAAAAAAATATCGAATACTGCGACGATATAGCAGATATAAAATCAAGGATAAAAGATGAAGGCGTTACTGAAATAAATATTCTCAACGAACTTAATGTTGATGAGCCTGACACAAGTCAAGTTTTCGCAAGCATTCTTAAAAGCAAAAAGAATGTAGTTCTATCAAAATTCATAAATGATTATCTAAGTAAAGTGGGCTTTGGTTTCGAGGTAAAAAGACCAGTTATAACAGCAGAAAAGAAGTATAGAATTGATATTCTTATAGAGGACAAAGATTATGCTATTATTATCGAAAATAAATTGTTAGGAGCGGTATATCAAAGAAACCAGTTATCACGCTACATCAAGCGAATCGAGAATGAGGGGTATAAGCCAGAACAGATATTCATTGTAATTATACCAGACTATTATACTGATGACTACTTAGACAATATAAGGCATTCTGTTTGGAAATTACCACATGATTGGGAATTACCCAATAGCCAAAGAGAATGTGCCTGGCATGATGAATATTGTTGTCAATGCGATAATAGTCTGAACACAGAGTATGAAGATAAGAATTGTCATAAATCAGAGAAAAATTGTATAAATTATAAGAATCTATATAAGGAAAGAACTGTTATTCTTGATAATAGCTTTTCAGACTGGCTTTTAGAATGTTCTGAATGTATAGATAAGAAAGAAGTATTGCTACATTCTGCATTGATACAATTCTCCGACTATATTAAGATAAGGTATAATCAAAAACAAAGTGACGAGTATATTATGGAAATGAAAGAGTTTTTAAGGTCTAAGCTGGTCAAAGACAATAAAAATGACGAGAACAACTGGAAAATCGTCAATGAAAAGATCAGTCAGATAGATGATATGAAGAGGGGATTAGAGTCATTGAAACAAGAAATCTCCAAGAATATGATAAATGAATGGAGAGATAATCTTAAGGCAATGGGATGGAACCTCTCGTTTGAAGAAAACAAATCATTTGGATTTAATATAGAGGGTGTATGGTGTGGATGTTGGAGTGGATGTGAAGGTAATGGAAAATCAAACAATAATCAGCCATATTGGGGTTTTTATTCAAATAAAGAATTTACTGACGAGCAAAAAGAAATGATAGATTCTATTTTAGAATATTCTGGATTAGTTAAATCTGTAAACAAAGGAAAGGAATTCATAGCTTGGAATAGTACACTTAATGGAGATAAGAGGTGTAACCAATTATACGAAGCAGCTGAGAAATTAGGATATATAAAAAGATAAGTCCTGTCTAATGAAGATTGGTTTGATTTTCATGACTACACGAAGTTAAGTGAATCTTCTAACATGACAATGCACTGAATAATATATTACTACTCAGTGCCTTAAATTAACATCTGAAGAACTTCTGGAATCAGATTTTCTCCTAAAAAAATGACGGTGAATACTCCTAGACAATATGGCAGCAGAAAGGGCGATAAGACAAATCACTGTCCAAAGCACAACCCTATTTCACACGATACTCTCTTTTCGGTCTGCCCACCGAAGTCGAGGACTGTGTGGTAATAATAAAAGGCTCCTGATGGAGGAGCCTTTTATTATTAAGTATGGTAGTGTAAAATAAACTGTGTCACGCATTATTTCCTATTAGAAAACTCATCGGTCGGGGAACGGCCAGCGCCAAGGGGCGGGACCACCCGTCCCGACGAGCGTAAAATTACAATAATTTAAATCGCTCTCCAAACTTTATGGCTAATTGTTGTGAAATTGTAGCCCAGTTAGCCAGTGGCATGGTCCACTTCTTCCGTATATTGCGGTATGCAAGATAAACCAGTTTCTCAAGGGCTGTATCCGAAGGGAACACACCTATAACAAAAAGACGGCATGATAATACTACTTCTTGGAACACCTTTCTTTATGAGGAATTTTGGAGTAGAGATAAATTAAAAGAAGCTCTTTGTATTCTTGGGATATCTAAGGAAGAATGGATTAAGTATGGATATACTACTATAGATATGCATAATCACAATGAATTTATTTCTAAATTTTGTGATAATCTGTAATGTATGAAATCATAATATTGAATCTAATACATTTTAAATGAACTATGAACAATTGACGATAGCGCTGAATCGGTACCATGCGTAGCACTGTAATCGGTACCATTGTAGCGCTGCAATCGAAAAAAAGTACATCATCACAATGCCTTCAAGTAAGAAATAGCATTTCCATATGAAAATGGAGGTTGTGTAACTTGACACACCTCCATTAAAAAAACGACTTCTTTCTATAGACGCTACAGGATGAAGTTTTCTAAAGACTCTAACTCCAACTATACTATTTTAAATCTATTCCTAAAGGATTAAGCCCAGGACCACCACCTCCTGTATACCCTCTACTTTCTCCTGTTTCCCAAGGTGAAATCCAAAATGCATAAAGGTCACCATTAGTAACATAGAATTTAGCTTTAATGACTTTACCCGCCAAGGAAGCTACATCTTTAGCAGATTTCCAGGAGACTAATTGCTTAGTACTATTCAGATTCTGCATTACAATACAATCATCCTTAGAGAAACCTGAAATTACCTTACCATCTTTATCCAATAATTCTACTACTAAGCTCTTTGCATCTGCATTAACAAAGAAATACTTCCCATCAAAAGTAATCTTTTCAGTAACTAATGTACCTTCACTAGAAGTACGCATAGAAACAAAACCATCTCTTCTCAAAGTAGCCAAGCCAGTAGATGTAAACCCATCCCACATTACTTTGTTTTTCAATCTACCACTAGAATAAATATACAATGAATCACCTACAATAAGAGGCGTACCAATAATAGACTGCATATTACCCCAGTTCCAAGCACCTTCGGTCTCATTAACTCCCATTACAGGTTCATAAGAGGGTCGATAAAAGTGGAAACCATCACGGCTATACCCTAATCCTATCTCATTACGCTTTTGAATACTCAATTTATCACATACATCATTTTCAGGACCTTTCCACATAGCATACAAGCCTAACATGATACTTTCATAAGGCATTGCATCAAAGTTATAAATTGCTGGACGCACATCTGGGAATTTAGGATGAACCAATTCCTTATCAGACGGTGTAAACCAAAGCACAATATTCTTATCTTTAATCCCTTGTGCTAATGAATGTGCAACACTAACTGCCATTTCAGGATCATCATTCTCTAAATAACCTCTTGAACGGCCATCAGCTTTTGCTCCTTGACGTAGACTGATTGCCCATTTTTTTGTAAAAGGATTATAAAAAGCAGTAGTTCTATCACCAACAGGACCAGACTGTGCTACACCTTTGGACCAATGAATACCATCTTTTGAATATTTCAAAATAATTTTCCAACCACCTCTGTGTTTTTCCACATTAAATAATTTAAAACGCTTCTCCGGATCTGCACAAGTTTTGTCAAGCCAAACCGTAGCCGCATCTCTATCACAAGTATCTACAATGTTTGTACCTGGGACAACATCTTGATTAACCTTCATCCAATGCTTGCCATCTTTTGATTCTGCATAACAGGTATAAAAACTTTGGCGATGTTTATGCATAGAGCCTGCACCTGCCAAATACCACATTTTAAATTTCTTTTCTGTCTCATCATACCAAACTCCATCACTGAAAGGGGCTGCATACGGAGCATGTTCGAAAGTATACTCCCATTCTTGATCTGGGGCTAAAACTGGATTGTGAGCATAAAAATTAGCTTTATGACATTCACGGTGCATATTTGTTTGATCAATCAAAAAGTCATCCACAAATAATTGACGACCTACATTAATAGGAATCACAGCCGGTTTATGCTCAATATAAGGCAATGGCATTTCCCGACGGACACCATCATCAAGCATTTGTGGTGGCCACTGCTCCGGCAAGACAATACCATTATGCAGAATTTTGGTACACGCATTTACAGACACTTTATCTGCGGGGGAAGTGCAGCTCCCTAAAAGAGCTGCACACATCAAGATACTAGAAAAATATTTCATACTATTAATATTAAGATATAATCAAATAAATACTACCAACCTGGATTATTTGTTGTGATATATGGATTACCTTCTACTTCGTCAATCGGTAATGGCAACCACTCATTCTTATTTTCTTTAAATCCCATATATTGAGCCCTACTGAATTGCTTAAATAAAGGATCATTGGCTTCTAATTCATGAAAACGATGTACAACCTTCCCCCAACGAAGCAAATCAAAGAACCGAGTTCCTTCATAAGTTAGCTCTAATATACGCTCTTTTTCAATAATTTCCATATCTGCAACTGAAACATCAGGAACATTTGCTCTCCGACGTACTTCATTTATAGCCTCAACAGGTGTAATCTTTGCTTTCGGAGCACCACCCATTACAACAGACTCCGCATACATCAATAAAACATCTGCATAACGAATCATACGCCAGTTCACACCTTGCGCACGACCATTAAAGAAATCACCGCCAGCGTCATCTACTGAAGGTAACGTCCAATCTAACCATTTACGACTACACATCTTATAGCCTTTTGCCTTTTCATAATGTTCACCAAAAGTAGCAGTTTGAGAACCAAACTCTGAAACCCAATCTTTATCTTCCAAAAAAGTAACCTTTTTTCCTTTTGGACGAACAATTTCAGGTGCATAATCATTGAAAACAAATGAACCAAACATACGCGGATCAGTTTCTCCATCTAAAGTCTTTGAAGTTGTAAATACATCATATAGCCAGTTATGCATAACCTGAGCTGCACTATTTGAGTTTCTACTCTTATTGAGGATACACATTTTGCAACGCACATCATTAAATAAACCACTATCTACAAAACCTGGATTAAATCCTGTCCCTAACACACCAACAAATTGAACCTCAAATATTGATTCATCATTGTTTTCATGAGCTAAGTCAAAATTCCAGTCGTAATCAGCTACTAATTTGTAGTCTCCGCAATCGCCATTAATAATTTTAGCAAAAGCATCAGCTGCTTCATCATAATACGTTTTATCAGATGTTCCATACTTAGGTTCTATGCCAGAACGATATAAATAAGATTTACCTAGCAATGCATAAGCAGAAGCCTTCGTTACACGTCCCTTATTCTTTTCATCCCAATAATCTTTCTCAGGAAGCAAATCCTTTGCCTTAAGTAAGTCACCAATTATGAAATCCCAAGTTTCCTCAGGAGTAGCTTGAGGTTTATATTCATTTGGAGCCTTTGGCAATTCCTTTATCAAGGGGATATTACGATAATTCATAAACAAAAAGAAATGAGAAAAAGCACGCAAAAAATAGGCTTCCCCCAAATAAGCATCATGCTGTTTTTTATTTCCAAATTCTAATTTTGATAGACTTTCAATCATCTGATTTGATTGTGATGCTGCTGTATACATCAACTGAAAAGGCTGAACCAAAGAGTAATAGGAAGGAGTAAATTCCTCATTATAAGCTCCAGGAACTCCATAATCAGCTACGGAACAACCCTCATCACTACGAGTCAGCATCAATCCAAAGCCACAAGCACCTAAGTTTCGTGGAGTAGATATATACCCATATATTCCTAAAATCCCTTTATTACAGTTCTCTGGATTCGTATAAAAAGAAGAAACATCAGATTGATTAGGATTAACAGACAATTCATCAAAGATATCTGAACAAGATCCCAATATACCTCCTATCGTCAAACAAGTTATTACTTTGACTGCTTTATATAAAAAACTTTTCATAAATTTCCTATTTTAAAAGGTTAAATTAAAGCCAATATTATATACTCTAGAATTCATAGTCGCTTCATGAGGACTCTCTTGCGCCTTCCAATATCCGTCCACACCACGATCAAACAATGTATTAGCACTAACTTCTGGATCATACAATGGATATTTTGTAGTAGTAAACAAATTTTGAACACCGACATAAATTCTCATGGCTTCTACATTAATTTTCTTCAACAATTTTTTATTGAATGAATAACCTATCTGTAAATTCTTACATCTGAAATAAGAACCATCTTCCACATAGAATGTACTTGGAAGCGAATTTATACCTGCACTATTCTTACTATTTAGTTTCGGGGCTTCTGCATTCATATTTTCAGGAGTCCAAGAGTTATAAAAAGCATCTTTTAAAGTAGCACTATTCGCACCTCCAAAATACCAATCATATTTCATCAATGCAAAAACATCATTACCCTGAGTACCTTGAAAGAAAGCTGTTAAATCCCAATTTTTATAGCCTACATTAATATTTAAACCATAAGTAAAATCAGGATGAGGATTACCTATATCTGTCTTATCATTTTCATCAATCTTACCATCAGGTTTACCGGTCAAAGTTCCATTTTCAATTCCACTAATATCTCTATATTTAAAATTACCCTCATCATCAAAACCTTCTACAATATATCCCCAGAAAGTACCAATAGGCAAGCCTGGTTTTGTAATAGTAGGACGGTCATTAAATGAACCACTCATCATTACTTCTGCCTTGATAGGTTGAACACCTTCTCCCAAACTTTTCACATTATTTCTCAAAGCTGACATATTAGCCGTAACATCTAAACTCCAGTCATTCCATGTGTTACGATAACCTAAAGTCAACTCGAAGCCTTTATTCTCTACTGAAGCAGAGTTAAAAATAGGTAACTCACCTCCATTGGTCATAATAGTTTGTCCAGAAGAAGCCAAAGGCAACAACGGAGCTAACAAATCATTATTATCCTTCCAAAAGTATTCTGCAGTCAAAGATAGTTTATTATTAAAAAAACCTAATTCTAATGCTATATTCTTTGATATAGATTTTTCCCAAGTAAGATTTTCCTGAGCAAATTTAGTAACATACCCATTCATAACACTACTTTGTCCAATTTGATTTTCACCAAATACTGAAGGAATAGGGCCATAAGCTGTAGATAAGAATGAATAAGGATCGATAAAATTAGCTCCCAGTTCACCATAACTTGCTCTTATTTTCAATTTACTAATCCACTTTATATTAAAGAAAGATTCTTCATGTACATTCCATCCAACAGACACTGAAGGAAAGTATCCAACTCTATTACCTGCAGAGAATTTGGACGACTTATCACTGCGGATACTAGCTGATAACAAATATCTGTTTTTATAATCATAATTCAAACGAGCAAAGAAAGAAAGCAATGCTGAGTTATACTCATTACTTGTAATATCACCTTTACCATTAAATATTGTAATATTAGGACCACCTAAGTCAGTAGAGCCAGATCCAATGCCCATAGTACGATAATATTCACGCATCCAACTGGTACCAATCATTGCATCAAAATGATGCCCAAATAATGTTTTATTATAAGTTAAGATATTATCAATAGTATAACTAAATCGTTGCCCACGAGATTCTGACAATGAATTTAATTTTCTACTATAATCAGGATCCGCATTTCCATTTTCATCCCAATAAGAGTCGAAAGCCAAAGAACGAGACATATCATGGGTAGAAACATAATCACCACCTAAAACAAGCTTATAATCTAAGCCTTCAAAAAGATTTAAACCTATATTTAAGCTACCTGTCACATTGACCGTTTTATTTCTACGAACAGAGTTAGCATAAGAAGCAAAAGGATTAGAAACAGTAGCCTCATTCACATAATAATCTTTATAAGAAGAAACATACTTGCCTTCGGCATTTGTTAATGGTACGGTAGGAATTCCCATTACCATACGCACTTGCGGCTCTTTATTCGTAAATGCTGCAGATAAAGTTTCACTCACTTTCAAACGACCTTTTTTGAAAGTGCCATTTACGCGTGCATTGTATTTCTTAAAGCCCGAGAATTTAGAGATACCCTTTTGATCGAAATAGCCAAAACTCGTATTAAAAGTAGACAATTCATTTCCTCCTGATATAGAAGCATTTAAATTATACATAGGAGCATTTCTCAAATATGCATCTTGCCAATCTGTATTAATTTCAGGATGAGTAGGATTAACATTCTGCGGTGCCTGAGTCTGATTAGTAGAGTTAGCAACAATTTGTTTAGCATACTCACGATGTTCATCAGCATTCAAAAAATCCAGATACTTAGATGGAGTCTGTAATGCAAAATTGCCTGATATTTCTACCCTAGTCTTACCTTTTTTACCATGCTTAGTTGTAATCAATACAACCCCATTAGCCGCACGTGATCCGTAAATTGCAGCAGCAGAACCATCTTTCAGTATTTCTATGGATTCAATATCTGCTGGATTTAAAGAGTTTAAACCATTATTTGAAAAAGCTCCATCAATTACATATAAAGGCTCTGTTGCTCCAAAAGTACCTGCTCCTCGAACCAAAATTTTAACATCTGCACCAGCTTCACCACCTTTCTGCAAAATATCAACACCTGGTGTGCGTCCCTGAAGGGCAGAAGCTACAGAATGACTAACCTGCTTATTCAATTCTTTTGCCGGAACTGTAGCTACGGATGCTGTCAAACTTGATTTTTTCTGTGTGCCATAACCTACTACCACAACTTCATCTAATTGCTTTGTATCTTCTGACATAGTTATATGTATATTTGATTGTCCATTCAATTTAACTGCAGTTGTCTGATATCCAATAAAACTAGCAACAAGTGTAGCATCAACAGGAAGATTCAATACAAAATTACCATCCATGTCTGTTATAGTACCGTTTATTGTACCTTTTTCCATAATGTTCACACCTATAACTGGTTCGCCATTTACATCCAAAACTGTACCAGAAACTGCAATAACCTTTTGCTCTATATTGTTATTAGCGCGTGACTTACGGATAACTATATTCCTATCTTTAATTTCAAACGATAGATTTTGTCCTTTCAAAATCTGAGCGACAGCATCTTTTAAATCTACAGCATTTACTTTTACAATTTTTTCTGTATCAACATCCCCTTTAAGATACACAAAAGAATAGCCACTCTTAGCTTTCAACTCCGTCATGGCTCTTTTTACAGAAACATTATTCATATTCAAAGATATAGCTTGCGAAAAGACGCTTAAATTAAAGCAAAATAAAGCTATGGCCACTAACATGACCTTGAATTTGTTTTTCATAAATATGATTTAATTAATTAAGAACTTGTAATGATATAGAAATATATAGCTTAGCTATACAAAATCATCTCTCACCGTGTATTTAGGCCAAATAACATTTTAGCCTAGCCTATTACTGCTCTGATTACTTTCATATTGTGCTAATTTAAGGTTAATAGAACTGTGTTTTTAATATATTGTGATATCACATCCATCTATGTCATAATCCATCTTATTTGTTGCAGAAAAAGCATCTAATATGTCACAAATTTTCTGTTCATTCCTACTAAAACTTCCATAAAAACAACGAGATTTCAATGAATCATTCATAATATTTATACGAACATTATAATTACGCTCTAAAGTTTTTGCAATTATCTCAAAAGGTACTTCATCAAAGAATAAGATACCTTTAGTCCAAGGTATAACATTTTCTGCCGTAGAAGACTCTACATGTGATATGCCGTACCGTTTATCCAAAACAACTCTTTCATTAGGCGATAAATAACCCTGCTGTTCTTGATGGAGCAAATTTTTCCAAGCAACCTTACCTTCCGTTAACGTAACAATAGCCTCATCATCTTCACAATAATCACAAAAATCAAACTTAGTTCCTAAAACAATCACCTGCAAATGAGAAGACTTAACAACAAAAGGAAGTTCTTTATTTCTAGTAACATCAAAATAACCTTCACCTACCAACTTCAACTCACGATTATTTACTCCGAAACCCTGCGAATAGGTCATTTTAGAACCTGAATTCAGCAAAACATCGGAGCCATCAGGCAAAGATATTTTTAAATTAGAACCCAATGGAGCTTCTACCATAATATCAGAAAATGACTTCTGAATATTATTTTCTCCTCGCTGATATGAAAAATAAGATACCATCAATAAAGCAAATAATATAGCTACATATCTACTATACCTAAACAACAAGTGCCTAAATTTACAAGATGAAGCTAAAGTTTTTCTCTCTTGAAATTGAGTAAAAGCCTTATTACTATTATACTTATATTCATCCATACCTACAATGGAAGAGAACCATATTTCCTTATATTCACTAAAATATTTCCGATTAGCGTCTGATTCTGATAACCATTCATTTAAATCATTCACAGACGATTCACTTGCTTGATTTGTTAAGAAATCAATTATAATACTATCTATATATTCTGGAGAAAACTTCATACTCATTGTTTTATACTAATTAGACGAGAATAATTTATTAATGGGTAGTCTAACATGAAATTATTTTTCAAAAAACAATAATTTGTTAAAACTATCCAGGCCTAAATAACTTTAGCTATACACAAAATAGGTTATATTATCGTAAGCGTCTCCGCGATTCTACCTATGAAACTAAAAATAAAAGGCTAGTGAGTTT
>ERZ773243.176-NODE-176-length-94386-cov-5.166721_pt1 | contig 94386 bp, 58 predicted proteins | sample MGYA00580520_ERZ773243 | MGnify/ENA primary metagenome ERZ773243 (study PRJEB29015, sample SAMEA2737747) | human gut metagenome | biome: human gut; feature: human-associated habitat; material: faeces | place: China | collected 2012 ... | reverse complement strand
AATTTTATAATTTAAATAGTATAGTGAAAAAAATATATTTCATTAATTCACATTTGATACCACAAAAAAAACAAACCCTTACAGTCTCAATAGAAAGACGTAAAAGTTTGTTTTTCCCTACTTTGGTTGGGCTAGCTAGATTCGAACTAGCGCATGTCAGAGTCAAAGTCTGATGCCTTACCGCTTGGCTATAGCCCAATATATATTTTTTGCAATAAATTTATGGGGTGGAAGATGGGACTCGAACCCACGGTCTTCAGTGCCACAAACTGACGCGTTAACCAACTACGCTACATCCACCATCTTGCATCTCAAAATCAATGCAGTTATTATTTTACTATTTAATCATTTATTTGTCAATAGTTGTAAAAAAATTTTTTATAAAATCCGAATTTTGCTTTCTTTTTAAAATTATATCTAAATAAAAATAATATAAAATACAAAATACTATGTAATTTAACAAATTCTATTATACTTTAAACTGAATTACATTTAATTAATTCCAGGTATTTTGTATTCTATAAATAATTATTCAGCTTCTCTTGCTAAAACTACTAGTCTATATGCATTGTTGGATTGACATGTTACTAAAGAAACCTCTCTTTTACCATTTGTATTTCTTTGATAAAATGACGTATCAGATTCTTCTGTAGTATATTTATTGTATATCGTATATGCTCTTCTTGTTCCTGTTTCCCAGTCTGTTATATATATAGTATCCCCAACTTGAAGCTTTTTATTACTTCCAAAAAATAATCCACTTCTGTAATTATGTCCCATTATTACAGTATTTCCAACATTATTTAATCCTACACCATATTGAATTGCAACAGATACTTCAATAGCATTGGCATCTGTAACTTGCCAAGATCCATTTACTTTGTCTCCTAAAATAGGATACTGCAATCTTACTGTTGGCATTTCTATTTTTCCTGCTACATTGTAACCTTTATATTTTAATGCGTCACTTGAAATTCCTCTTGTTCCTCCATTTTTGGGTGTTTGTTCTTGTATCGCTTGATTTTCCTGTTCATCTGTATATAATGGATCATCTGTTGTTTGATTTACAACATTATCAAATTCATCAGTCAAAAAATTATCTGCATCTGAATTTAATTTATATTTCTGATAATATTTATAACACAAATAACCTGCTGTACCTATAACACCAATTATAAGTACTGCAAGTAATCCGCGTTAGAAATTTATCATATGCGCTCTTACCCATTTTCTCATTCCTTTCGATATTTTTTATTTAATACATTTCTTCTTATACAATTCCTTCTCCTAGTTTTTTACCTGCTATTATATGAAAATGCATATGCATAACTGTTTGACCAGCATTTTCTCCACAATTATTTATTACTCTAAATCCTTCTTTAGCAAAGCCTTCTTTTTTTGCTATTTTATTTATTGCTTCATATATTTTTGATATTATATTATCATTTTCTTCAACATCTAAAACATTGTCATAATGTTTTTTAGGAACAACCAAAATATGAATTGGTGCCTGTGGATTCAAATCCTTAAATGCTGTTACATTTTCATCTTCATATACTATTGTTGATGGAATTTCGCCATTTGCTATTTTACAAAAAATACAATCACTCATATTACTTCCTTCTTTCGTCTAATTTCATTTACTTTTTTATTATAACATATTAACATATTTTTTTCTACGCCAATTTATTTTTTTATTTACTTTTTGGGGACGGTCCTGCTTTCCCTTTTTCAGGACCGTCCCCGCTTTTTTCTTACTCCCATGCTTAATTTGGCAGGACCGTCCCGTTTTTTGTTTTTTTCTTTTCAAGGACCGTCCCATTTTTTCCCAAAAAAACAACATATTCAATTTTGAATATGTTGTTTTCTTTTTATTCTTCTATTAAAACTGCTTTTATTCTTCTTACTCCTGCTGAGCTTGATTCTTCTTTTTTTATTTTGAATTTTCCTAGCTCTGATGTATTGCTTACATGAGGTCCACCGCATATTTCTGTTGATACATCTCCTATTTTGTATACAGTTACTATATCTGGATATCTTTCTATAAATTCACATTCTGCCCCCATTTTTATTGCTTCTTCTTTTGGCATTTCTAATTTTTCTACTGGAATTGCCATTTTTATGTATTCATTTACTAGGTCTTCTGTTTGTTGTTTTTCTTCTGGTGTCATTTTGCTATCATGTGAAAAATCAAATCTCATTCTTTCTGCTGTTATGTTGCTTCCTTTTTGATGTACATGACTTCCTAGTACTTTCTTTAATGCTGCATTTAATAAATGTGTTGCTGTGTGGTATTTTGTTTCCATTTCTCCTGTTGAAGCAAGTCCACCTTTGAATTTTTGCTCTGCACCTTTTCTTGATAATGCTTGATGCTCTTCAAATTTCTTTTTGAATCCTCCTATATCAACAGTTAAACCTTGCTCTTTGGCAAGCTCTTCTGTAAGTTCAATTGGAAATCCATATGTATCATATAATTTAAATGCAATATCTTTTGATATTTCTGTTCCTTCTATATTTCTTGTTAATTTTTCAAATTCACGTAAACCTTTTTCTAAGGTTTTATTAAATTTATTTTTTTCATTAGCTAAAACTTCTAATATAGCTTTTTCATTTCTTTCAAGCTCTTTGTAATATGGCTTATATTCATCAATTACAACTTTTGCAAGCTCTTGTTCCCAATTGCTGTTTATATCTATATCTAATTTTTTAGCATAACGAATCATTCTTCTTATTAATCTTCTTAATATGTAACCTTGGTCTGTGTTTGAAGGTTTTATTCCTGCATCATCACCACTTAATATTACAACAGCTCTTATGTGATCTGCTATAATTCTCATGCTTCTTGTATATTTTTCATCATCATAATTTTTTTCAGAAACTTCTTCTATTTTTTTAATTAAATCTGTCCATATTGATGATTTATAGTTATCTGTTTGTCCTTCAAGTACTGCAACAACTCTTTCAACACCCATTCCAGTATCAACATTTTTATTTTTTAATGGTTCAAATGTTCCGTCTGGTTTATGATTGTATTGCATAAATACATTGTTCCATATTTCTACCCAGTTGTCATTTTCTGGATCGAAATCAGATGGAACTTCTTCATCACTTCTCCAGTAGAATATTTCAGTATCTGGTCCACATGGTCCTGTAAGTTCCATGTTTGGCCACCAGTTATCATCTTCTCCTAAAAATGCAATTCTGTTTTCTGGAATTCCCAATGATTTCCATAAATCTGCTGATTCATTATCTGCTGGTACTATATCGTTTCCTTTAAATACAGTTACAGATAATTTTTCAACTGGTATTTTTAAGTATTTTGTTAATAATTCAAAACTCCATGTTATAGATTCTTTTTTGAAGTAATCTCCTAAAGACCAATTTCCTAACATTTCAAAAAATGTATGATGTGTTTTATCTCCAACTTCATCTAAATCATTTGTTCTAAAACATTTTTGAACATCTGTTAAACGTGTTCCTTCTGGATGAGGCTCTCCTTTTAAGTATGGTACTAATGGTTGCATACCTGCTGTATTAAATAAACAAGTTGGATCATTTTCTGGAATTACTGGAGCACTTGGTATTATCTTATGTCCACGCTCTTCAAAAAATTTTAAGTATATATTTTTTAAATCTACTTTTTCCATATATTTTTTCGACTCCCTTTTTTAACAATTTTTCGTCAATTATATTACAAAATTGAGGAAAATGCAATAGTTTAAAAATACACATAATTTAAAATTATCTGAATAACGCAAGAAAAGAGACCCGAGCAAATAAATTGACTCGAATCTCCTTCTTTTGGCCTCAAAAATTCATCAAAATCTACTAAATCTTTTTGAATTTCGGAGCACCTTTGCACAATATCAGTGCCAACTTAGCAATACAAGATTGTGGCCAGGCGTATTTGTCTCTAAAAGCCTCATCGTGATTCATAGCATACAGAAAATGATTATAGTTCTCGGTCGAAACGACGAGTGTTCTGTTTACAATTTCTGCATCTCTTCTAATCAGTGTGATTCCTTTATCGATTTCGGATCCTTTTGCAACGAAACATAATCCTCTCTCATCAATAAAAATACAATCTTCCCGATTGTTTTCCTCATTAATGATTGTTATGTCGCAGTTTTCTCCCCGAAAAAATGGAACTTGATTGCTGACCAGGTCTCTAAAGAGCCCTCTTAAAATATCGTTGTAGGCATATGCGTCCATTTTGTTATCCACCTTTCTTACAGTACAACACTTATATTCCTTCTATATCAACTGACATTTAGCCAGATTATAATGATTAATATATATATTATATTTCTTTTTATGTAAACTGTCAAGTTTTTCATATTTTTTCTACTTATGCTTTATTTTACTTTTTGTAAATTGCTCTAATTATCTTTATTATCTCTTTCCTACTAACTAATTTATCAATTTTAGCTTTCAACTTAATAAACTTAACATTTATTGCATCAGAAATAATATTGGCTGTTGCCTCATTTTCCGCTAAAATAATTGTATAACCATTTATTATATCCATACAATTTACAGATATATAATCTACATTATTTTCATCTTTTACTTTTTTTAAAATTGCTCTTACTTTTTCTTCATTTCTATTTAAAAATTCCTCTACATTTGCAATTTCTAATTGTCCCATTGACCAAGAAATAGTTATAAACTCATCTTTGAATTCCACTTCCATTTCTTCTCTTAATCTGTCTGTAATTTCTGATTTTTTTATAAAAATTGCTTTTGTTTTTTCTTCTGTTATTTCAGGATATTTTTGTTTTAACCAATGTGCCATATCTTTGTCTTTTTGCGTTGTCATACTTATTTTTAAGTTCATTGTATTTGAAATTATTCCATTATATAAAAGTATTGCTGACTCTCTTGAAATATCAATATTATTATTTTTAAATCGCTCTGCAACTAAGGTTGCTGCTGCACCAATCATTTCAATTTGAATTTTAATATCTTTTTGTTTTGATAACCATTCATTCATTTTATGATGGTCTATTACCTCTTTAATTTGATTAGCATTTATGGCCTTAGGCAAATACCTTAATCCATTTGTATCAACTAATATAACTTCATCATCACTAAATATTTGCGATACAGTTTTTAATTCAATTCCATATGTCTCTAAAACAATTTGAACTTCTTTTCTCGCTTGTCCTTCATAGTAATATTCTGCGTTATAACCCATTTTTCTTAGTAATTCCGCATATGCATACATTGAAGATATCCCATCAATGTCAGGTTTTATGTATGATGTTACTATTTTTCTCATAAAATCCCCTCACTTTTATTTTTAATAATAATATAATAAATAAAAAACATCAAGAAAAATCCTTGAAATTTTTTATTTGTATAACTATTCAATTTCTTTTAATTTTTTATAACTGTATATAGAAAGTATCAAAAATACAACTGTTGCAATTATAATAATTATACTGTATTCATTATCTGATCCAGTTGCTGGTAACATTTTATTTGCTTTACTTGAATCATTTTTCTGTATTTTGCTATTGTTAGAATCAGTATTACTAATTATACCATTATTATTATCTTGTTTTGAACTACTTGTATCATTACCATTTATTTCAGAATTACCAGATTTTTCATCATCGTTATTGTCAGATTTTGAATCTTCATTCTTTTTATTATTCTCATCATCTGATTTTGAGTCCTCATCCCTTTTATTATTCTCATCATCTGATTTTGAATTCTCATCTTTTTTATTATTCTCATCATCTAATTTTGAGTCCTCGTCTTTTTTATTATTATCATCATCTGATTTTGAGTCATTATCTTTTTTATTATCGTCATCAAATTTTGAATCTTCATCTTTTTTATTATTATCATCATCTGATTTTGAGTCTTCGTCTTTTTTATTGTCATCGTCATCAGATTTTGAATCATTATCTTTTTTTACAATTTCAATTTTCTTTTCTGTTGATGAACTATTTCCAGCATTGTCAGTTGTTGTTACTTTTACTGTGTAAGTTCCAATATTTGATAAAATAATTCCTGCTTTATTGTCAACATTAATATTCTTTCCATCTTTGTCTTTTATTTCAATATTTGTTTCTTTAACACCAGACAAAGTATCTACTCCAGCTTTATATGTGACATTTGCTCCCTCATAATATTTATCACTTTCTTTATTATTGCTTATTGTAATTTCAGGATTAGATGGTTTCGTTTTATCTATCATAACATTAAGTTTTACTGCTCTACATTCTTTTCCATCTTTTATTTTTGTTAAGTATATTTCATGCTTTCCTTCTTTACTTATTGTTAATATATGATCATTATTATCTTGAATTTTTTCCATATTTTTTATTTCTTCTTGTGTAAATGATGTACTTGTTATTGATAATTTAAATGGTTCATTAATGCCGGCCATTGTCATTTGATCTTTTATTGTAAGTTGAACATCTTTATTTAACCAAACATCACATTGTGTTTTAGTATCACTAATCAATAAACCAGCTGAACTGCTTCCAGAACAGTATAATTCATAATTACCAGCTTTGTCTTCACAATATACCCACAAATATTTATCATTTTGATTTCCAATTGAATCCCCATTTTTTATTGATGTCCATGATGAATCTTTAGTGTTTGGTTCAATGTTATGGTCTGTCCACTTGTATTTTAAAGAACTTTCATTAACACCTGATGAATATTTATCTGTAACATTAATTTTTAATTTACCAGACCCTACATCCTTTACTGTTATTTCAGGTTCACTAGTATCTTTGTATTCAGTTACACCTTCAATTCCTGTTAATCCATCTTCAATATATAAGTCCTCATAAGATACATAGAATTTACCATTAGTTCCCCAATCTTTTCCCCATGAATTTTGTACAATATATGCACCATCTGTACTAGGTCTGTTTGATGCTGGGAAATTATTTTTTGAATATGTATCATCCCATCCTACAATTACAACAGAATGATTTGAACCATTAGTTGTTCTTGTTTTATTAAAACAAACCTTATTTCCATTTGAACCATCTTTAATTCCAACAGTTTGAACTCCACATCTTATTCCACCATTTTCCATTATGAAATTTTTATATTCTGCTCTTATTTCATTAACTTGAGCTTTTGTAAGAGTGTTATTGCTTCCATCTTTATATACTAGGCTATTATTATTATATTCTTTTTTTATTGCTGGAAGAGTCTTTGTCAAACAAACATTACCAGATGCTCTTTTTCCACCAGATGTAACATCTAAATCAGGTTGTAATTTTTCCATTGCATTTACTATTAGACTACTTTCGGCTACTCCTTCTATTTTTAAAATATCATCTTCAGTTTTTTTAGATCCATATATTTCACTTAACACCTTTTCTGTTTTATCTGTTAACACTGGACAATAATCTCCATCTCCTTTAGCTGTTAAGACTGAGAATACTGGATTCTTTTTTATAAAACCATATTTTCCTTTCTTTTGACCTAATTTTACATGTGATTCCATTACAGTTGCAATTGACATATGTGGGCATATTCCATTTTGATATTGATTTTTTACTACAAGTGATATTTCTGATGTTAAATCATATTTTTGTGGTATAGCTACTGCATATGTTCTATTTACCATATTTGCAATAAATGATTCAATTAACATTATTACTAATATGAAAAAAACAATTAAATTAAATTTGAATTTTATTTTTCTACTCATAAGTATAATTCCTCCTTTATTTTTTATATTAAAATATTCGAATATTTTTAAACTTCCAAATAAAAAACAAAAAGAGATTTGAAACCTCAAATCTCTTTTGTTGAAATGTATTAAATTTTGTTTTTACAAGCAATTAAATTCAAACATAATAATACTTATTCCGAAATATATCATCTTTTTAAGTGATTTTCAAGAGCTCTACAAATATTTAATAAAAAATTTACATCAAGCAATCCTGTTTTGCCTCATTTACAGTCACTTTTGCTATTTTATTTATTAAATCATCTTTATCTGTTTTATGCTTTACTACAATATAATTTGTTGTATGACCTTTTAAATATTCTCCTTCACGCTCTTCAAATAGAACTTCTACTTGTTTACCTATATATTTTTTATTGTAATTGTATTCATTTTCGTTTGATAATTCTATTAATTTTTTGCTACGCTCTTCTTTTATTTTCCCATCTACTTGATTTGGCATTACTGCTGCTTTTGTTCCTTTTCTTTGTGAATATTTGAATATGTGCATTTTATAAAATGCTATTTCTTTTAAAAATTCATATGTTGTATTAAACTCCTCATCTGTTTCGCCTGGAAACCCAACTATAATATCTGTTGTTAATGCAGCATTTGGAAATTTTGCTCTTAGTCTTTTTGTTACTGCTTTAAATTCTTCTGTTGTATATCTTCTGTTCATTCTTTTTAATGTTTCTGTGCATCCGCTCTGTAATGATAAATGAAAATGGTCACATATTTTATCTAATTTTGATAATCTTTCCACAAACTCATCTGTTACTATTGTTGGCTCTATTGAACCTAATCGTATTCTATGTAATCCTTGTATTTTATTTATTTCCTCAAGTAAATCTATTAATCCAATATTTTCCCCTTTAAAATCTCTTCCATATGATGCTATATGAATTCCCGTTATTACAACTTCATTTATTCCTTCTTCTACAACCTTTTTTATTTCTTCTATTACATTTTCTATTTTTCTACTACGAATATGACCTCTTGCATATGGAATTAAACAATAAGAGCAAAATCTGTCACATCCATCTTGTACTTTTATAACAGCTCTTGTTTTTTCAGTATATGTTGTTGTTCCAAGCTCTACATAATCTAATTTATACATTACATCTGATACAAGATCTTCTGCTCCTTTTTGTGATATATGATTTTCTACTATTTGTATAATATCATTTTTTTCGTTATTTCCAATTATTAAATCTATCTCCGGTATTTTTTTAAGCTCATCTTTTGCAACTTGTGCATAACATCCACATGCTACCAATGTTGCATCTTTATTTATTTCTTTTGCTCTTCTAAGCATTTGTCTTGACTTTCTATCTGCAACATTTGTTACTGTACATGTATTAACTATGTAAACATCTGCATATTCGTCAAATTCAACAACTTCATATCCATGCTCTATAAATTTTTGTGCCATTGCATTAGTTTCGTATTGATTTACTTTACATCCTAAAGAGCAAAACGCTACTTTTTTTACTTCGTTCATTTTTATACCTCTCTTATTCATTCAATGTTTATAATTATAGCATCTTATGTGAAATATGTAAAGCAATGAAAATATATACTAAAATCTTACATCTTCTTTATTTTTTCAGGACCGTCCCATTAATTAAGTCCCATTAATTAACTGCCAAGGCTTTTCTTATTTCTTACTCTCATAATTGATTCGGCAGGACCGTCCCCGTTTTTTTTATTATAAATTTCCAATTTTAGGGTTGTATTTTATGTAAACTTGTAGTATAATAGTTTTATATGGTTTTTAAAGGGGGATTTTTAATGTCTAAGACAAAAAAAATTATTATTTTATTAATTTCTTCAGTTTTATTTTTATTATTATTTTCAATAAAAAGTGATGCATATTGCTGGCCTATTGCTAATAGTAATGGTACTATTGATTATAATAGTAGTTATATTGAATATGGTTACGGAAAAAGAGTTTATTCTGTAGATACAAATTTATGGAAAAATGAAGTGAATTATTGTAAAACGGAAAATCATCATGGTGTAGATATAACAGGTACACCTGGTGCAACATATAAAATCGTATCAGTTTCTAATGGTACAGTTATTGCAACTAGTGCAAATAGATCAACATATGCGGGAACATCCTTTGCCAACAATAATCAAAGACAAGGACCTAATCATTCAAATGGTGGCGGTTACGGAAACTATGTTCTTGTAAAAGATAATAACTCAAATTTTGTATTTGTTTATGCGCATTTATCACCTAATTCATTAACTGTAAAAAAAGGTGATTCTGTAAGCATGGGTCAAGTTTTAGGAACAATGGGTAGTAGTGGTGACGCAGGACATATGCATTTACATTTTGAAATAAGAAGAAACATTGCATCTGCATTGGCAACACCTTCTTCTTCAACAAGCAATATGAAAACAACTTCTGCATTTGATTATGAAAGTAATTCAAGTGTTTCAATAAATCCAGTAAAATATATTTATACAAAACAAATGGCAACAGATTTTGTTACAAATTTATATCAAAATATTTTAGGAAGAAATCCTGAAACAACTGGATTAAATAACTGGGTTAATCGTTTAATGACAGGTACATCACAAAGTACAATTGTTGCATCATTTTATAATAGTAAAGAATTCCAAAATAAAAACTATTCTAATGAACAATTTGTTGAAAAATTATACAATGGATGTTTACAAAGAAATAGCGATATTGGTGGTAAATCTCATTTTGTTACATTACTAAATAATGGACGCTCTCGTTCAGATATAATAAATAGCTTTGTAAGATCACAAGAATTTAAAAATTTAACAACAAAATTCTATGCTCAAGATTTTGTTGCAAAATCTTATGAATATGTACTTGGAAGAAAAGTTGATGCAAGTGGAAAAAATCATTGGACAAGTTCATTAATGAGCTCAAACTCTCCTGCAACAATTTTAAATACATTATATAACAGCTCAGAATTTACTAATAAAAGATACAGTAATGACAATTATGTAGAAAAATTATACAGTGGTTGCTTACATAGAACTAGTGATTCCGGAGGAAAAAATAACAATATAAGACTTTTAAATGCTGGAACTTCAAGAGCTGATTTACTAAAAAGATTCACAAGCTCAAAAGAATATCAAAGATTAGTTGCTAAAAACTATGGATTATCAAATATCGGATTATAATTATAAAAAAACAAATCATAATATTGATATGATTTGTTTTTTTTTATATACTATATTTGAGGAGGTATACTTATGAAAAAAGAAAAACACTCTAAACCACCACAAAGTAGAAATTTCGTAATAAATATTCTTATTATAATTTGTATTATTGTAATAATATTTTCTTTATATAATATTGGTGCATGGTTTATTGAAAATAAAAAAGGAACTGATTTAATATCAAATATTCAAAGTCAAGTTACTATAACATCAGAAGATATTTCAGTTAATAATTTAAGTGTAAAAAAATTAAATTATGATTTTACAAATCTCCTATCAGAAAATTCAAGAACTGTTGGATGGGTTAATGTAAAAAATACAAATATAAATTATCCTGTAGTAAAATATACCGATAATGACTATTATTTAAATCACTCCTTTGATAATACAGAAAATTCTGCAGGATGGGTATTTGTAGATTATCAAAATCAATGTGATGGATCTGATTATAATACAGTAATATATGGCCATAACAGAAAAGATAAAAGCATGTTTGGTAGTTTAAAAAATGTATTAAAATCTGATTGGTATTCAAATGAAGATAATTTATATATAAACTTTTCAACATTAAATGAAAGTCATGTTTATAAAATTTTTTCAACAATTATTTGTAATGAAAAAGATGTTGGAGCTTATACTAAAACACAATTTACCGATGATACCGACTTTTCAAATTATGTACAAATGTTAAAAAATTCTAGTAATCATAATTTTGAAACAGACATTTTTGAAACTTCACATATTATAACCTTATACACTTGTCATGGATTAAATAATCAACGACTTTTAGTATATGCCACATTAGTTGAATAATTTAGAGTTACATGTAAAGTAAAAAAAATAAGCGAAGATTAAATTAAATCATCGCTTATTTCCTTTTTATAGTGAACATTTTGGGGTTCACTTCAAAAATCATCTTCTTATTTTTTTAGCACTCTAACTTTCCTTTTATTCTCTTTCACCATAATAAGCTTGAAGCATTAATTCCTTAATTTCATGAACTAATGGAACACGTGGATTTGCAGTTGTACATTGGTCTTCAAAAGCCATTTCTGATAATTTATCAACTTTTGCTAAGAATTCTTGTTCATCTACGCCTGCTTCTCTTAATGTTTTTGGAATATTTAAATCTCTATTTAATTCTTTTACAGCTTCTATTAAAGAATCTACACCTTGCTCTGTTGTTTTTGCTTTTAACCCTAATCTTTTAGCTATATCTGCATATTTTTGATCAGCTATAAAATATTCGTATTTAGGGAAGGACACAAATTTTGTTGGTTTTGTTGCATTATATCTTATTACATATGGAAGGATTATTGCATTTGCTCTTCCATGTGGTATGTGGAATTCTCCTCCTAATTTATGTGCTATTGAATGATTTACTCCTAAAAATGCATTAGAAAACGCCATTCCAGCTATGCAACTTGCATTATGCATTTTTTCTCTTGCATATTGATTATCTCCGTTGTTATATGCCTCTCTAATATTTTTATATACTAACTCAATCGCTTTCATTGCTAAACCATCTGTAAAATCTGATGCCATATTAGAAACATACGACTCTAAACCGTGTGTTAAAACATCCATACCAGTATCTGCTGTTACGCTCTTTGGTAAGCTTTTAACTAAATCTGGATCAATTATTGCTACATCTGGTGTTAATTCGTAATCTGCTAAAGGATATTTTTTATTTATTTTTTTATCTGTTATAACAGCAAAAGATGTAACTTCTGATCCTGTTCCAGAAGTTGTTGGAATACAAACCATTTTTGCCTTTTCACCTAATTTTGGAAATTTGTATGTACGCTTACGAATATCCATAAATTTAAGTTTTAATCCCTCTGCATCTGCTTCTGGGTGCTCATAAAATAGCCACATTCCTTTAGCTGCATCAATAGGACTTCCTCCACCTATTGCTATAATTACATCCGGATTAAATGTATTCATCATTTCAACACCTTTTTTTATTGTATCAAAAGATGGGTCTGGTTCAACCTCTGCAAATATCTCTGAATGCACATATTGAGATCTTTTTCTTAAATGATATAAAATTTTATCAACATAACCTAATTTAACCATACCTGGATCAGTTACAATAAAAGCTCTTGAAATATCTTGCATTTTTTCTAAGTATGCTATTGATCCAGCTTCAAAATATATTTTTTCTGGAACTTTAAACCATTGCATATTAACTCTCCTTTTTGCTACTCTTTTTATATTTATTAAATTAACTGATGATACATTAGCAGTTGTAGAATTTCCTCCAAATGTTCCACAACCAAGTGTAAGTGATGGCATATTTGTATTATAAATATCTCCTATTGCACCATGTGTTGATGGTGAATTTACTATAATTCTTCCCGCTTTTACAGTTTCTGCAAATTTTTCTATAGTATTTCTATCTTCTGAATGAATTACTGCTGAATGTCCTAATCCACCAAATTCTAACAATTTTTCTGCTAATTCTATTCCTTCATCTGAATTATTTACAATATAATAAGCCAATACTGGACTTAATTTTTCCTTTGAAAATGGATATTCAATTCCAACTCCATTTTCTTTTAGCACTAAAACTTTAGTATCTTGTGGTACTTCAATTCCTGCTCCTTTTGCAATATTATATGGACTTTTTCCAACAATATCTGCATTTAATGCACAACCTTTTTCTTCAATAAACATACTTCCTCGTAATTTTTTAGTTTCACTATCACTTAAGAAATAGCATCCTGCATCTTTCATTAAAGCTTCAAATTCCTTTTGAATATCTTTATCTATTATTACAGATTGTTCTGATGCACAAATCATCCCATTATCAAATGACTTAGACATAACTAAATCATTTACAGATGTTTTCAATTTTGCTGTTTTATCTATATAACAAGGAACATTTCCTGGTCCAACACCTAATGCTGGCTTACCAGATGAATATGCTGCTTTTACCATTCCGGTTCCACCAGTTGCCAATATTAAATTAACATCTGGATGATGCATTAACATATTTGTTGCTGTTATAGATGGCTCTTCAATCCATAAAATACAATTTTCAGGTGCACCAGCTTTTATAGCTGCATCTCTAACTATTTTTGCTGCAGCAACACTACATTTTTGCGCTGATGGATGAAATCCAAAAATTATTACATTTCTTGTCTTAGCTGAAATAATTGATTTAAACATTGTTGTTGAAGTTGGATTAGTTACAGGTGTTACACCTGCAATAATTCCTATTGGCTCTGCTATTTCTTCATAACCTTCTTCTTCATTTTCATTTATTACACCAACTGTTTTATCATATTTTATACTATGATAAATATATTCTGTTGCAAACATATTCTTTGTTATTTTATCTTCATAAATTCCTCTTCCAGTTTCTTCAACTGCCATTTTTGCAAGTTCCATATGATGTTCTAATCCTGCCATAGACATTGCTTTAACAATATTATTTACTTGCTCTTGGTCAAGTTTTAAGTATTCCTCAGATGCTTTTTTAGCTTTTTCTACTAAACTATCAATCATCTTTTTTACTTTGTTATCATCAGTAATTTCGTTTGACATAAATGCCCTCCTTTTATCTATTGTTTTATTGAATTATATTAATAAAAATTATAAAAGTCAAATAAATTTCATCGACCTTTTTTGCACTTTTCAAAAAGAAAAGATATTTGATAAAAATCAAATATCTTTTCTTTTCTTTTATTTTACATATTTATCTATGTTTGAATCTGTTAATTTAGTTTTTATTTCTTCAAAATTGTATTTATCATATTTCTTTTGATCTGCACTGTATTCACCATTCTCATCTGTTTCATAAGAATCTAGCTCTATAATTTCGCCATTTGAAATCTTATAATATGTTAATATACCAGTAGACATATTTTCTGATTTTATAATATTATTTGTAGAATCAACTGTTACCTCACAATAATCTACGCCAGCATGTTCTTTTGATGCTTTAACTTTTCCATCTTTGTAACCTACAATAACTGCTATAGAAGAATCCATAACCTGTGAACGTACAATATATTCAGGTTTATTATTTAATTTCATAAAATAATATGTATGATCTTCATCAGCACTAACATTTGTTTTTAACCAATTTTTATCTTTTAATGCTTTTTTTATCGCCTCATTTGCTTCATCAGTATTTTTTAAATCACTATCATTATTTGAATTGTTTTCTACAACATTTTCATTAGTGTTTGCGTTGTTTTCTGATTTTTGTGAATTTGATATTTGAGTTTTTAAATCATTTATCTCATTATTTGCCACATTTAATTTATCAAATAAGAAATAACCTCCATATCCAATTCCTGCCACTAATAATATTATAATTATTATTAAAATAATTTGTCCTGCTTTTTTCATTAGTTTTCTCCCTTCTTTTAAATTTGATAAAATCATACCATTGATTCATTTTTTAATCAACTATTTTAAAAAATTTTTTCAATACTATTTAAATTGAATACTTTCAATAAAATTGTTATATACCAACATATTATTATCTACAGATATTTCAGTATCTGAAAATATGCTTACAATATATATTTTACCATTATTTTCGAACCAAAAATCTTTTTGCTTCATCCACTTAGAATCATTTAATACTGTATATGTTATTTGATATCCTTTAAAGTTTCCAATTTTTTCTTTACCTTTACTTATCTCTTTATGTTTTTCTGCATTTTTAACATCATACTTATAATTTTCATTATTGTTTGCAATTTTTTCTAAATCTGCACCATATTTTTCTTTTAATTTATTTGATTCATCTTCTGAGTATTCATATAATTGAATATTTATTAAATCACCATATGAATCATTTGTATACATATTTACTGATTTATCCTCTATGTCAACATTCCATTTACTTGAAACATTAAATATAACACTACCATTGCTCATACTTTCTGTTTTATCTAATTTATTTTTTTCGGCTTTGTTTTGACTTTGTTCAATACTTAAATCAAATTTTCCAACAAGTTCTTTTTCATTGTTTTCACCAAGCAAGTAAATATTAAAGATTATTTTTTTATTATCTGTGCTAAAGTTTGGAAATAATAATTTTTCATTTTTTATCCAATCAGCCCTTGTATATGTGTATTCTGATGATAATAAATCATTTCCAAGCTCATCCTTTACCTCAAATAAAAACTTCTCTTCTTCACTCCATCTTGGATCATTATACTCACTTGAAAGTGCACTTATATCTTTTTTAGGCTCTATTTTATTTTCATCTTTCACACCATTTTGATTAGCAAATATTGTTATATTCATTAATGTTGAAAACTCACTTGTTGAAATTGATGTAACATTCATTGATATTGGGGTATAATTAGTTTTTATCGCAATTCTATTTGTATCTTTTAAATTTTGTTCATCATAAAAACTTACCTTGTTTTCAACTTTATTATTTTTATCTAACTTTAAATCAAAATTCCATTCACCTTTAACTCCAGCTATCTCTGTAACTTTAATATTTAATTCAAAACTATTTAAATTTGATTCAAATTTTTCAATTGAATATAATGTTGAAATTACGTATGTGTTATCATTTCTTTCAAAGTTTTGCTTATCAACATCTATATGAATATTTTTATTTACCATAGTATCTACAACTATATTATCACTATTTTTTATAAAATTTAGCTCTTTATTAGATTGTATTTTATAATTTACTATTACTGCATTTTGATCAATTGCATATGTCTCTAATGTAACTGATATATCACTATTTAAAACTTCATCATTTACCGAAACAATACTATTATTATATTTATCTTCATTAATATTAAATAAACCAACTATCGATTTTCCAGTTATAGCTGCATATATTGTACCACTTGCTAATACAACCCCTGCAAATGAAGCTGCAATTGAAGCTACTTTTTTTGCTTTACTAGGTTTTAATTTTATAACATTATTTTTCTTTTCTTCTTTCTTAACAGTATTATTTATAAAATTATCAAACAAGTTATTTATATTATCAGGAACAGTTTCTGTCTTATTAAATAATTTTCTTATTTCTTCATCATTCTTATCATTTTTCATTTTAACACACTCCTTTCTTCTTTTCTAATATTTTCATTATTTCAGCTTTTGCTCTATGTAGTCTTGACTTAACTGTTCCTTTTGGCATCTCTAATATCTTTGCTATTTCATCTTGTTTAAAATCATTATAGTAATATAAAATTACAATTTCTTTTAAATCATTATCTAATTTATCTAAAATCATTTTCATTTCTATTCCTTCATCAAAATTAGATTTTTCTTGAATATTTTCAACATACTCAGATTCAAATGGAATTATCTTGCTTTTCTTTCGCAATATGTCATAACATTTATTAATTATAATTCTTGTCATCCATGTTTTAAAATATTTTTCTTCTTTTAAAGTTTCGATATTCTTATATGCTGTTTCTAACGCATCTTGTAATGCATCTTCAACATCATCTTCATTCTTTAATAAAGCTTTTGCTGTTTTATAAAAACTAAGCCTATTATCATTAATTCCTTTTATAAAAACTTCATTTAAATTTTTTTTGGCCATTTTTTCTCTCCATTTTCTTTTGATTAACTTACTATTCTTCGAATAAATAACTTAACATTCTAATCCAATCAACTCCATATATGTATAATGTTTCTCCATTATAATTAGTACTATATACAGTTATTCTTTCTTTGTATTCATCCCAAGTTTCATTTTCATAATCCCAACCATCATCAATTCCAATCATTTCTCTTACCAAGTCGCTTGATGATACTGGATCTATTACTACCATTTGATAATATATATCGCCTAATAATTTTGCTTCACTATCTGATAATTTTTTTACATTAATTACATAATCATAGTCATCTTCTTCTGTATTATCTAATATATCAACATGCTCTTTTAATGTTGCAGTTTTATTTACTAAATCAACTTCTACATATTTATATCTAACACTATATCCACTGCTTACAGGAATATCAAAATTTTGCTCATATAATGTGAATTTATTTAAATTTCCCTCATTTGTATTTGAAAAATTTTCTTGGTATTCACATTCTTCTTCAGAATTTTCTTGATCATTTGCATCTGAAAAATTTTCTTGATATTCACATTCCTCTTCTTCTACATTGTCATCAGTAAAGTTTTCTTGATATTCACATTCCTCATTTTCAATTGGTTTTTCCTCTACTTTTTTATTATCTTTTACTACTGTTTTTTCTTCTTCATTATCTTTAGTTTCTATTTTATTATCAAGCTCTTCTTTTTCACTACTAGTAGCTACTTCATTACTAGTAGCTACAATTTGATTTTGCTCTGTAATTTTTCCCTCGTTTAAATCTTTTTTAACATTTGCTCCAAATATACTTGTTATGACTACTACAACAGTTCCTACTATACTAAAAATTATTTTTTGTTCCATAAAAATCAACATCCTTTCTTTATTTATTTAACTATTAGACGCACATAAATAAAAAAAGGTTCATTTTATTTTAATTTTTTTTAATTTTTTTCAAAGAACAATATTATAATATCCTAATACATATTAAATATCAATAAGGTAAAAAGCAAAAAAGAACTACAATTTTTATAGTTCTACTTTTACTATTTAATTTTTTTAATTAGATTGTATAACTCCATTCTCCTCTTCATGTATAAAGATGTCTGCATTTTTACATAGCATAAATATACCATAATTAAAACCAATCCCCAATTATGTGCATATAATACAAGCAAACTACATCCAAACAATAATATTGATAAACTTATAGTTGATACAACTTCTGTAATTTTATAGGCTTTTGCTCTTCCACAAAAAATACACAATGCGCTTTTTAATATTCTACCTCCATCTAGTGGATAAATAGAAATTAAATTTATAATTGCCAATAATAAATTTATATACATTATATCAACTTTAAAGAAACATATCATTCCCAAAATAAAATTAATTAAAGGACCTGCTATGTATATTATTATTTTTTTTAGCTCTAGTATGTTTGATTTTAATATCTTTTTATTATAATCTACTATTGGATTTATAAATGATATTGAAAATCCTATTGGCTTAATTTCCAGTACTGATGGTTTAAACCCTAAACATACACCAGTAATTAGATGTGCCATTTCGTGTGTAAATGCAAATATCATTAGTAATATGTATAATTTTATCTGATTTGTTAGAAAAAATATTAATGCAAATATTAATATTTTTAAATCTACCTTTATTTGCATATTATCACTTATACTCCTTTTAATAATTCTATTTACAATTATAATTAAACTTTAAAACTGTAATAGATATTCTGGATTAACTGCTCTATTTTCCCTTCTAATTTCAAAATGCAAATGTGGTCCTGTTGCTTTTCCTGTTGACCCAACTTTTGCAATTTCCATTCCTTGATTTACTTTATCCCCCTCTTTTACAAGTAATTCACTACAATGAGCATATACAACAACTACATCATTATTTTGAATCTTTAAATGTATTCCGTAATCACCTTTTGAAGATGCTTCAATTACAGTTCCATCCATAGCTGATATAATACTTGTTCCAGTAGTTGCACCTAAGTCAATTCCTTTATGATTTGCAGAAACAATTTCTGTTGAATTTCTTGTTCCAAATCTCGATGTTACTACACTATTTTGTAATGGATTTATAATATTAAAATTTGTCTTTATGTATTCTGCATCACTTTTCATTTCATCATCTGCTGTAATAAAGTTAGCAGTTTTTTCTATAAAATCTTCTGTACTTCCACCTATCCCAAGTTCCATATTTTGATTACTTGATTGCTCTTGAACTTCAGTAACATTCTGATTTCCATCATCTGTATTTGAATTTTCATTTTGAGTTTGTTCACTACTTTTATCATCTTGATTTTGATTATTTTCACTATTTTGTGATTCCTGGTTTTGTTCACCTTCATTATTCTTATTTAATTTTTTATCTATATCCTCTAATTTTGCACATACATCTGTATATATTTTATTAAAATTCACATCATAATTTAATACACTATTAATATTTGAAATATATATTTTTATTTTCTCATTTGGAGAATTTTTCACATAGTATATTCCACAATATATTAACAAACACACCAATATTTGAATAAACATTTTTTTAACTTTTGAAGTTGGTTCGCTTTTTGTAAAATTATCACTTGATATTCGTAAATCTGTATTCCTGCGTCTTTCTAAAACATCCTCTGCTCTTCTAATACGCTCTTCATCACTAATCAATCTATCCATATTAATAGCATCATTCCTTATCTAAAAAGTATCTCACTATTAATATATGTTTAGTATTAAAATATAATGCTTACAATTAATAATAATCCTAAAATTGCACTTGTACATTTTAATCTTCTCAATTTTCTTTTTACACTTGTATTATCAGGCTCTGTTTCTTTTAAATAATCGGCTATTATCAATTCTGCTTCTTTAATTACAAATTTTTTGTCATCCTCAGTTCTTTCATTTATATTTTTAAATTTATTTGAATACTCATGTTTTTTTGCTTTTTTATTTTCTTTTAATATAATTATAGCCTCCTCAATTGTATTAGATGGTACATCCTTTATTCTTATAATATTTCTCATATTTTCCATACCTATATACCTCCTAAAATTTATATATAGATATTTTTTCCATATTTCGTATTGTTATTCAAAAGTTTTTATAATTCCATCAGAAATTTTTTTTGACAAGTCCATTATTTTTGATAATGAAATATTTTGCAAACATCTAAAATTAAGTTCATTATCATTGTAATCTTTACCAACAACTACTTTTATTCCTATATCGCCTATTTTTTTCTTACTTTTATTAAGACCTCTTCCTATTATAATTCCATCATCTGCAATATATATGTTTCCAATTTCACTTTCTGCAGACAGAGCAGCATCTATTGCTACAACATATGGATTTTTATATTTTAATTTTATTTCTCTCATTTTTTGACTCATATTACTAAATGTTAAATTTTCATTTAGGTCTCCATATACATTAAAATTTTTATCTACGTCTTTTAATAAAGACCCTGTAATTGGTCCTATGCAATCTCCAATAACTCTGTCTGTACCTATACAACAGAAAACTATGTTATTGTCTTTATTCTGCGTAATTTTTGATTTTAGTTTTTTTATAAAATTTATATAATTTTCATCCTCTTTCAAAATTTTCCTCCATATCAATTCTTTATATTAAGAATATGTAGAAAAATTTATTTATATTCATTCAAAAAAATAAAAAGAGCTTTCAAAATTATACAAATAGGCTCCTACCTAATAATTATAATTTTGTGCTCTTTTTAAATTTAAATATTATTATTGATTTTTAAATAAAAAACAATTTTCGTCATGTGAGTAAATTACACCTATTGCCTGCAAATACGAGTATATTATTGTTGATCCAACAAATTTCATTCCTCTTTTTTGCAAATCTTTTGATATTTTATCCGATAATTCAGATGTTGTTTTATTAACTTCATATATTGTTTTATCTTGAGTAAATTGTTTTAAATAATTGTGAAATGTTCCATATTCTTTTTGTATATTTTTAAATATTTTAGCATTAATTATACTAGCGTTAATTTTTAATTTATTTCTTACTATTTTTTCGTTTAATAATAATTCATTTATTTTTTTGCTATCATAATTACATATTTTATCAATATCAAAATTATCATATACTTTTTCAAAATCCGCTCTTTTATTTAATATACATTCCCACGAAAGCCCTGCTTGAAATGATTCTAGTATTAACATTTCAAATAAATATTTTTCATTGAAATTAGGTTTACACCATTCTTCATCATGATATTTTATATATAGTGGATTTTTTAAATTACACCATTTACATCTACTCATAAAGTGTTCCCCCTTCTTATTCTAGAAAGTCTTTTCAATGTTTTGGTATATCTATCTAATTGTATTTTACCGTTATTATCACATTTTTTACATACTTTCAACGAGTTTTATCACATTCTTTTACGCGTGTGTTAACACCATTAATTACTTTGTACTCTCTCTTCTCATTTTTATATACCTTTTTTTGTATTTCTTCTGCTAAATTAATACCTAATATTTCTGACATGCCTAATAAATATATTGCTACATCAGCAAGTTCTTCTCCTAAATCATTTTTCTTTTTTCTCCAAGCCTCATATGCCTCTGCAAGCTCTCCATATGTTAAACAGAATTCTTTATTAATATCTGTTGTGTTAAATCTCTTGTTTACTTTATTTTGGTATATCTCTTTTTGTAGTTTTTCCAAATCAATCATTTTATCAACTCCTCTATTTGTATTGTTTGAATTTTAACATATTTATAGTCAAAGTTCAATTTAATAAAAACTTAAAAATTTTATTATAAAAAAAGAGATTTAAATTTTCAATAATTTAAATCTCTTTTTATTTTTATCCTTCTATTTGTTTTCTTACTTCTTCAGCAAAGTTTTCTTCTACTTTTTCGATTCCTTCACCTTTTTCTAATCTTGCAAATCTGTTTATTTTTGCATTTTTTTCTTTTAATAATTGAGAAACTTTGATGCTTGGATCTTTTACAAATTCTTGATCTACTAAACAGATTTCTCCGTAGAATTTTCCAATTCTTCCTTGAACCATTTTTTCTGCTATTTCTGCTGGTTTTCCTTCATTCATTGCTTGAACTTTTAATATTTCCATTTCCTTGTCAACTCTTTCAGCTGGAACTGAATCTCTGTCTAAGAATTCAGGTTTTGCAGCAGCTATTTGCATACAAATATCTTTTGCAAGTTCTGGTGTAGCATTTTCCATATCGACTAATACACCAATTTTTCCATCTCCGTGGATATATTTTTCAACTGTTCCTGTTGTTTCAAATCTTTCAAATCTTCTTATTGTCATGTTTTCTCCAATTGTTGCTATTTTGTTTGTTAAAACTTCTTGAACAGTTTTTTCTGGATCTGAAATAGATTTTTCAGCTAATAAATCTTCTACTGTTGCTGGTGCATTTACAGCTATTTGTTTAGCTATATCTGCAACAAATGATTTAAATTCGGCATTTGAAGAAACGAAGTCTGTTTCTGCATTAACTTCAACAACTGCTCCTACTTTTCCATCTTCTGATATATATGCATCTACTAATCCTTCTGCAGCAACTCTGTCAGATTTTTTAGCAGCTTTTGCTATTCCTCTTTCACGTAATAATTCGATAGCTTTTTCCATATCTCCATCTGCTTCTGTTAAAACTTTTTTGCAGTCCATCATACCTGCACCTGTTTTTTCTCTTAATTCTTTTACTTGGCTTGCTGTTACCATTGTAATACCCCTTTCTAAATGTTATTTTTGGAATTACAGTGCTTGTTTTAGCTACTGTAAAAAAATAAGCTCCCACAATATTTTATAATGTAGGAGCAAATATATATCCGCCCTAGCAATTAGGACTGTATTTACTTAATTATTCAGCTGATTCAGTATTTGATTCTGCAGCTACAACTTCTTCAATTGAAGGAGCTTCTGAAACTTCTTCGAAGTTTGTTTCTGTAGTATCTTCTGATTCACCTTGATGTCCTTCAATGATTGCATTTGCCATTACATCTGCAATTAATTTTACAGCACGTATAGCGTCATCATTTCCAGGTATTGCATAATCAACATCCTCTGGGTTACAGTTTGTATCAACTAAACCTACAACTGGAATGTTTAATTTTCTAGCTTCTAATATAGCTATTCTTTCTTTTTTAGGATCTACTACAAATAATACTCCAGGAATTTCTGTCATATCTTTAATTCCACCAAGATTTTTTTGTAATTTGTCCATTTCTTTTTTAAGTAATATTACTTCTTTTTTAGGTAATACATCAAATGTACCATCTTCTTGCATTGTTTCTAATTCGTTAAGTCTTTCAACTCTTTTTCTTATTGTACCAAAGTTTGTTAGCATTCCTCCTAACCATCTTTGATTTACATAGTACATTCCGCTCTTTTCTGCTGCTTCTTTCATGCATTCTTGAGCTTGTTTTTTAGTTCCTACGAAAAGAACTTTCTTTCCTTCTTCTGCTTGACTTCTCATAAAGTCATAAGCTTCATCAATTTTCTTTGATGTTTTTTGTAAATCGATAATATGGATTCCGTTTCTAGCTTGGAATATATATTCAGCCATTTTTGGATCCCATCTTCTAGTTTGATGTCCAAAGTGAACACCAGCTTCTAGTAATTGTTTCATTGCAACTACTGCCATTTTAATTTCCTCCTTTTTGTTTTTACCTCCATAAAAGTTCAAACATTATAAAAAACTTATAGTTTTATAAGCACATTTTTATAACTAGTTTTATGTGTGTATTTTTAACGAAATTATTATACCAGCATTTTCCGTAAAAAGCAAGTGTTTTCACAAATTATTTTCTACTATAACAATCAAAAAATGTTTTTAATTCCTAATTGTAAATAAAAAATATATATGATATCCTATATATATATTTTTTTAACGAAAGGAAAAATTGTAAAATGAACTTTTATAATATGAATAAATCATTGGGACTTGCCCAAGATATTGATATTGATAAGGAAGCTTATTATTCAACAAACATCTTTATATTAAGTGATAATTCACAGATTTTAACTCAAAATTTTATGCTTCCTAATATTTCTAGAAAATTAGGATCTTACATTATTTTAGATCATAATAATGAAATGTATAATCTTACGCAAAATGTATTTAGCTCTTATGGATATAGTATTGAAAAACTTGATCTTGAAACATCATACAATTCATTTTCGTCTATTGAAAACGAGAATGATATTATTAATTTTTCTAATTCTATTTTAAAAAATAGCGCTTATCTTAGAAAACTTTTAAATACTAAATATAAAGGAAATAATGATTTCTACAAAAAAATAGAATTAATATTACGTTTAATTTTAATATATATGATGGATAAAGCACCTTATGAAAAAAGAAATTTTAATTTTTTAAAGAAAATAGTGCTAAAACTACATCAAAATGATTTAGCATATTTTAAGAAAATATTTAGTAATATTAGTGTTTCTTTAGAAACAAATACCAGTATTTACTTCTTAGATTATCTAACGGAAGATTATTACAACGAACTAATATCAGCTCTCGCAAAATTAGTATCTGATTATCCGGAAAGCAATGCCAGCCAAAATACAGCTTTATCAAAAGTTGAAGATTTTTATAATGAAAATAAATTAGCAGTATTATTCATAGATACATCAGATAGATTAGTTGAAAACTCGATGTTTTGTAGTAAATTAGAAGATTACTTAAAAACTGCTAATGATTCTAGAACTATTCCAATTTTTTTAACTTATGTTTCATTAGAAAACGTAGGATATATTAATAATTTATCAATCATAGCAAGATATTTTAGGAATCCAAATATCCTACATATTGTTAATTTTAATAGTGTAGCAAAGATAATAAATTTATATAAAAAATCTTTACAAGATATCTTTAATGATATCCCATATGGTATTATTTTTTCAACGGCAAATGAAAAGAATATAAAATATATGCCAAAAATACTAATGAATCCTGCTGTATCTGAAATGATGAATCAAATATTAGTTAATAAAAAATACTGTATTGTTTACAGAAAAAAAACTAAAACTACATTGGAACCTATAATGTCAGAAACAGAACAGATTACAAATCAAGATACATCTCTACAAAATTCATCTCAAAGTTTTTCAAACACACAATTAGATTCTGTTGAAACTGAAGATGAATTACTTGCACTACTAAAACATGATATAGACTCTGAAAAAGATTCATTAAAGAAAAAACACTTCACTGAATTATATAACTTTTTTTCAAGAGCATAAAAAGGATGCTAAACATAGCATCCTTTTTTTATATCATCATACAATATATACAACTTAAGATTAATTGAATAATTACTATTATGTTTGTAATTTTAAAGATTTTTTCAATTTTTGCTCTTTGTTGTATAGTATTATAAAACTTTCCAATTTGAACCTCATTTAATTTCATATACCCTTCTATATCATCAATGTACACTGACTTTCCACTGCTTTTGCTATAATGCGAATACTTTTTTTTAGGTGCTATATTTTTATATAATCCATTGGATATAATTCCACCTATAATATTTCCAATTCCAATAGTAATAACATAAAAAACAACTATATATGAATATTTACTACTATTCATCATCTTTTTTATAGCATCCGGTAAATTGTTTGAAAAAATTATCATAGCCAACATAGTCACATATGCACATATAAATCCAATTACTAGTGATAAAGATTCCACGCGTAAGAATTTTCTTTTGATTGTTTTATCATAACGATTTGGGCTGTTCTCTAATATTTTTAAAATATCTGACTTATATTTATAAATTTCTTCCTCATATTCAGATCCTTCAAAAGAATATGAAATCTTATCTTCATTAAAATATAAATATATAGATATTCTTCTATATTCACTATTTGAAAGTAACTCATTATTATTCTTTTTATTTGAAAGTGATGATGTTAAAAAATTAATATCAATTTCCTTTATGTTAGATTTATTAATTGTTTTTAATTGTTCTTTAAACCACTCAAAATTATCTTTTTTTAGCTCCTCACCTGAATGCAAAACAATTTTGTAATTTAAAATATTATCTGCACCTCGAAATACATCTGCTTTATGCTTTTTATAATATTTTAATTTCTCATTATATGCATATAATTTGCCATAATGCTCTTTTTCTCCTTCTAAATATTCTGCTATTTTTATAATCGTATCTATAGAAATTATTTTATTATTAATTGCATCAAAATTCATTTTAATCTCCTTAATTAGATTATTCTTTTGTAATTTTTATTAAATTTTCAATAATCTATAATCTCAAAAAAACTTTTTTACTAATCAGCTACCTTACTTTGTGCTAATTTCATTGACAATAGCTTACTTATACCATTTTCTTCCATTGTAACACCATATACTGTATCTGCAGCTTCCATTGTTCCTTTTCTATGTGTTATTACTAAAAATTGTGTATCAGAGCAGAATTTTTTCAAATATTCTGCATATCTATAAACATTAACATCATCAAGAGCTGCTTCAATTTCGTCTAATATACAGAATGGTGCTGGGTTTATTTTTAATATTGCAAACAATAAAGCTATTGCTGTAAAAGCTTTTTCTCCTCCTGATAATAACATCATATTTTGTAATTTTTTACCAGTTGGTTGTGCTTTTATATCAATTCCACATTCCAATACATTATCTTCATCTTCTAATATTAGCTCTGCTTTTCCGCCTCCAAATAATTCAACAAAGACCTCATTAAAGTTCTTGTTTATTAGTTTGAACTTTTCAACAAATTGTTTTTTCATTGTATCTGTTATTTCAGAAATCATTTTCCTAAGTTTAGATATTGTATTTTCTAAATCCAATCTTTGTTCGCACATGAAATCATAACGCTCTTTTGTTTTTTTGTATTCTTCAATTGAATCTACATTAATACTTCCTAAGTCTTTAATTTCCGCTCTTATGTCATTAACTTCTTTTTGTGTAGTTTGAACATTTTCAACTTTCTTATGGTCAGTTGCATTATTTGGTGTTAATTCATATTCTTCCCACAAATTATTAACAACTAAATCTATATCTTGTTCCAATTTTGTCTTTTTAACATCTATTTTTACTAAATTTCCTTTTAAGTCTTCTAATAAATTAAATTGATCTGTAATATCTTTCTCAATTTTATTTAGTTCTTCATTCTTATTGACTCTATCTAATTTTAATTGCTCTATTTTTTCAGTACTTGTTGATACACTATTTTTTATTTCTATAATTTGATTTTTTAATGATTCAATTTTCTCTTTTAGCTCAATATCTTCTCGTTTTAAATCTTCTATTTGGTCATTTTTTACAGTAATTGCATTATTATAATTTTCAATATCTTTATCTATTCTTTCAATAATTTCATCAATTGAAGATCCACTTTCATCAAATGAAGATACAGATATTTTTAAATTTGTTATATCAAAATTTAAATCATCAATATATTTTTGATTTTCACTATTGGCCTCAGCAAATTCTTTAATTACAATAGACAATTCATTAATTTCTTTTTCTAAATCTTCTACTGAATTTTGAATATTTTGCTTTTGATTTTTAATATCTGCTTTTTGGTTTTCAATTTTTTCGTTTTCATTTCTTAATTTACTAAGTGTATTTTCTAATCTTAAAATTTGCTCTTCCACAGATAACATTTTTTGTTTTTCTGTTGCATATACAATATTTATCTGTTGAATTTTTTCATCTAATTCTTTTGAATCTTCAACAAACTCCGAAATAGATTCTTCATAATCTTGTTTACTTCTCTTTGTTTCACTTATTTTATTTTGCAATACTTCTATTTCTTTTGCTAAATTTTCTATTTCTCTACCTCTACCTAAGATATTTACAGTTTTTTGAGCAACAGAACCACCAGTAATTGCTCCTGATGCATTTATTATATCTCCCTGAATAGTAACAATTCTAAATCCATATTTATTTTCTTTTGCAAGAGCTATACCAGTATCCATATTATCAACAATTACAGTTCTTCCCAATAAATTATAAACTATTTGAGTATATTTTTTGTCAAATTTAACAAGATCTGCTGCCACACCAATTACACCTGGAAATTTTCCTTTTATTTTATCAATTTTACTACCTTTAATTGAAGTTATCGGTAAAAAAGATGCTCTTCCCATATTATTTGCTCTTAAGTGATTTACTAATTTTTTTGCAACTTCTTCACTGTCTGTAACAATATTTTGTAGCATTCCACCTAAAGTCATTTCAATTGCAGTTTCATATTTTTTATCAACAGAAATTAAATTTGCTATAATTCCATGTACACCTTTATTTAAATCTGCATTTTTATCACAATCTGTTAATAATAATTTAACAGCTTTCGCATATCCTTCTTTTTCTTTTTCAGTTTCAATTAAGAATTTTTGTCTAGAATCTTTCATTCTAAGTTCATAAGACATTTTGTCAATTTGCTCATTAAATTCTTTTATTTTATTTTCAATTTCCTCTTTTTTATTAGAATTTTCCTCTAATTCTTTAGTAGCACTATTTTTTTCAGATTCAATTTTTTGGAACTCTTTTGACATATCTTGTTTTTGTGTTCTAGTTCTATCAAGCTCTGATACCGTCTCTTGTATTTCTGTTTTTATGCTTTTTTGTCTTTTTTCAATATTTTCAAAATTAGCATCTAAAGAACTTATTTCTATGTTTTTTTCATATTTTAAATCAGTATTTTTTTCTATTACTTGCTTTTTAGCTTCAATTTCAAGCTCTTTAGTAGATAGTCCTTCTGTAAGTTTGCTTAATTCAGCTTCCTTTTCTTCAAGCTCTTTTTCAAATTTTTCTTTATTAGAAAATAATGAATCCTTTTTTTGCTTTTTAGTATCCTTTTCTTCTTGCAAATCTTTTATTTTTTGTTTTGAATCTTCAATTTCCGATAAAAGTCTTTCATTATTTTCTTTATTATGTAATATCTTTTCATTTGAAATTCCTATTTCAGAATTAATTTTTTCTATCTGATTTGTACTTTCAAATCCAATATTTTGACACTTTTCTATTTCTTCAATTAATTCATCTATTTGTTTTTTCAATGTGCCTTTTTTATTTTGAATATTATTTAATTTTTTTTCTTCATCATTTTTTTGATTTTCTAATATTTTTAAATCTTCAACAACTTGCTCAAGTTTTTCTTTATATGTTTCGATATTATGAATAAACAATCCAACTTCAATATCTTTTAAAGATTCATGTAGCTCTAAAAATCTTTTTGCTTTTTCTGATTGAATTCTAAGAGGATCAAGTCCTGCTTCAATTTCAGATAAGATATCATTTATTCTTAATAAATTTAACTTAGTTTGCTCCAATTTTTTTTCAGATTCTGATTTTCTTGCTCTATATTTTACAATACCAGCAGCCTCTTCAAAAATATGTCTTCTATCTTCGGATTTATTACTTAAAATTTCATCAATCTTACCTTGACCTATTATAGAATATCCATCTTTACCTATACCAGTATCCATAAATAGCTCTAAAATATCTTTTAATCTACATGGTGTTTTATTTATAAAGTATCCAGTTTCACCACTTCTATATATCTTTCTTGTGACAATAACCTCTGCGTATTCCACAGGTAACTCACCATCTGTATTATCTATAACAATAGATGCTTCTGCAAATCCCAAAGATTTTCTATTTTGTGTTCCAGCAAAAATAATATCTTCTGATTTCGCACCTCTTAATGATTTCATACTTTGTTCACCAAGAACCCATCTAATACTATCTGAAATATTACTTTTTCCAGATCCATTCGGTCCAATTACAGCGGTAATTCCTGGTTTAAATTCTAAAACTGTTTTATCTGCAAAAGATTTAAATCCTTGCAACTCTAATCTCTTTAAGTACATCTTCTTTCACCTTTCATATGTTGATTTTCTTTGTATATCATATATTAAAATTTGTAATTAATCAAGTGAAAAATTCTATATTTAATAACTCTAAATATCTTTGAAATGGCTTCAACAATAGCCAAATGAGATTTAAGTCGACTGACTTAAATCTCATTTTATTATAACTTTATTTTTAATTATATACTTTCAATAAAATAATCCTGTATCTGTTTTATAAGTTCGCCTTTAACATCTTCAATGCTCATACCTTCAATTTGTGCACCGGCAAGCGTTATATGTCCTCCTCCGCCAAGTTTTTCTAGTATAACTTGAACATTTATATCTCCAATTGAACGACCACTAATAAACACTTTTTCTCCATTTTTTCCAATTACAAAAGATGCACTTATATCACTAATCGTTAATAATGTATCAGCTGCCTTTGCACATATAATGTTTGCATTTGTATCTTTTTTATCATACACTGCAACAGCTATACTATTATATACAACTTCTGCATTTGAAACAATTGATGAAATTGTATTATATGTGTCTAAATCACTTTGGAACCATTTCTTTACTTTTATTATATCAACACCACATCTTCTTAAATATGCTGCAGCATCAAATGTTCTTACACCTGTTTTAAAAGTAAAGTTCTTTGTATCCATCATAATTCCAGCATATAATGCCTCAACCTCTGTTGTAGATAATTTAATATCATTTTTTGAATATACAATAAGTTCTGTAACAAGCTCTGCTGCTGAAGATGCATATACTTCTTGAAGAGATAATATAGGATTTTCAATATATTCAGTACTCATTCTATGATGATCTATAACTACTATTTTACTTGTTTTTTCTAATAATTCTGGTACTTCCACATATGTTCTTCTATTTGTATCAACAACAATCACTAAAGAATTTGAATTTACTTTTTCTAAAGCTACATCTTTACCAATAAACACATCATCATATTCTTTATGCTCTTTAATATTAGCCATAAATTTATCAAGACTCATACCTGTAGTTTCATTAACAATAAACGCATCTTTTTGTAGTGATTTTGCCATTCTATATATACCAAGTGCAGACCCCATACAGTCAATATCGCTATTACTATGACCCATTATTAAAATATTATCTGAATCAATCATAATTTCCTCAAGAGCTTCAGCAACTGTTCTTGCTTTAACTCTTGTTCTTTTTTCTAGCTCTTCAGTTCTTCCACCAAAAAATACATATTTTCCATTTTCTCTTACTACTGCCTGATCTCCTCCACGGCCTAATGCTATGTCTATACCAGCTCTAGCATTTTTATATTTTTGATAATTACTTTCTCCTTCACTAGACATTGATATACTTAAAGTAGCTTGAACCTTTTCTGGAATATTAATTCCTTTTATTGTATCTAGTATACTAAATTTTTCGCTTTCCAATTTTTTTAAATTTTGCTCTTCACACACTAGTACAAAAGTATCTCTTTCGGATTTAACAACAATTCCCTTAAATTCATTAGCCCAATCATATATATTTTTCTCAATTTTAGCTAAAATTTGGCTTTGATCTTCTCCATCAATTCTTTGCATTGTTTCTTCATAATTATCTATTTTAATAACTCCAATGCATACTTTAGTAGACTCTATTTTTTCTGCCAATTTTTCTTTTTCTGTTTCATCAAGAAAATATAATGTAGCCATGTAATTTTTTTCTTCTTTTTTGTCATTTGATTTTGTTTTAATATATTCACCAATTACTTTATATTTTCTTTTTTCAATAACAATATTAGTAATAACTTTATTATCTTTAATTTTTTCGTTATTCTCAATTTCAAGTTTTATTTCTTTTAATAATCTCGCCAAATATTTATTTATATCAAAATTATTAAATTCTTGAACAAACTTTGCATTTTTCCAGATAATATTTCCATTTGTTTCTGCCATTATTAATGGAAATGGTGAATTAATTAATGATCTTTTTGATACTTTATCAACATTAAAGTTTAGCTCTTTAATACGCTCAGATAATTCAGCTTTACGCTTATTATCTGTCCACAATGTATATACTACAATTATTGCATAAATAATTATAGACGGAATTATACATATAGGTTTTAGCATACATATTAATAAAAGCAATATAGCAATTATCACCAAATAAACTTTAGTTTTTGATACTAATGCATCAAAAAATTTCATATTATTATTCGACATCTATATACTCCTTTTCTTTTATCCTCAGATACAAACTATTTTATGCTATTCTGACTGATTTGTCAATTTATTTAGCTCTTCACGCTTTTTATATTTATAGTCCACTAAATCTGTAATTAATACTTTAATAACAGCTGCAACAGGAACTGCTAAAAACATTCCAAGTATTCCAAAATATGCACCACCAATTGTTACCGAAAATATAACAAGTAATGGACTTATTTCTAATGATTCTCCAACAATTTTTGGATTAATAAAGTTAGCATCTATTTGTTGCAATATAATTACAACAATTGTCATTTCAATAGCCTTTGATAAACCTCCAGTAAGTATTGTTAATATAACTGAAATAGCGACTGCAATTATTGCTCCAAAATATGGAATTAAATTAAATAATCCTATAAATAAACCTAACATAACAGCATATTTTACATGCATTATAGACATTGCAACTGAAGTTAATATTGCAACAACAATTGCATCTAAAAATTGACTACTAAGAAACTTGCAAAATATTTCATTTGTTCTATTGAAATACTTTCCAATATTTTTATAAGATTGTTTGCTGAAAAATGCACCTGTTAATTTTCTAAAAAATTCAACAATTTGTTTTCTATCTAGTAATAGATATAATGAAACTACAAAAGAAACAAATATATCAAAAATTCCAGAAGCAAAACTAATTACGCCTTGTGCATATTGACCAATCATATTTAAGTTTATGTAATCTTCTATTTTAAATCCATTAAATTGATTTATAATATTCATAAATCTTTCGCTTTTAAATATTGAATCCTCTGGTAGAGCCATTATACTTTCCTTAATACTTATATAATATGACTGAAAATTATTTACTAAATCTTGAAAGCTCGTTGTAATTGCTGGTACTAAAAATCTAAATCCTATTACGATTAGCAATATAAACAACACATATACTGTAAAAATACTTAGTGGTCTCGCACGTTTTTTTATAAACTTAACTTTTCCATACATTTGCTCAAATTTTCTAGCTGGTATATATAAAATATATGCAATTATTATTCCCACTATAAATGGTGATAATACTGAAAACAGGTTTGAAAACCAAGTTTTTATATCTGCAAAAGAATCTAAAATTTTATATACCAATATGAGCACAAGAGCAAATGAAAACCAATACGTCCATTTACTTATACATTTCTTATCTTTCCTCATAACACTTTATCCTTTCGTTTAATATCTCTATAATTATAACATATATTGTATAAAATTTCCATATTATGTTAAATATATTTTTATAAATAAACTCGGCAAAGTTTCTTATCATAATATCTTCAGAAAAGTCATAAAAAAAATATGTAGATATCATAATCTACATATTTTTTATTTATGAAATTTATTTCATTTTCAAAATTAAAATTCATATATATAACATTCTAAGTTTCTTCTACCAAAACTTGTGCATTGTGAGTAAGAAGACATGTATACATCTAATTTATTGTTTGAAATTGCTCCGCCTCTATCTTGAACTACAAACCAACCACCATTTGGTTGATTAGCGAAATATGGAATATAAATAATTGTTCCTATCGCATATCCTTTTCCTGCTGCTACAGTATACCATGGACTTGCTGTAGCTCCACATGCAGTTTTTGTATTTCCCCCACATGATGCTGCACAATATGCTGAAGTATTCAATGTTGTTACTTTTGGTGTTAATCCTTCAACCTTTGATGCAAGTGATGAACTACTGCCTGATACTTGTGGTGCATTTTCTGCATTTGCTGAAGTACTTATTGATGAAGAACTTCTTGATGTAACTGTTGCTACCTTTTTGTTTCTTATTTCTTTAACACAATTTACTGGATTTTGAATAACATTTTCTGCTATTTGAACTTTTTCTGTCTCTTGTCCATTTAAATATTTTACTTTATATGTTACTTCTTTTGTTCCATCTACACCATTTTGAACTACTTTTTCTTCTTTTTGTCCATCTCCTGTAGATAAATCTTTTGTTTCGGTTTCATATGCTATAGTAGCCTGTTCTTTAATTATTTTTTCTGTTACAGAATTATAATTTGATAATACTTTATCCATTGATAGCTCTTCTGATACAACCTCAGTATTTTGTGTTTCAGAAGTACTAGCATTTTTAGTAATCTTTATTGTTTTATTATCAGATATTTCTTCTTCTGAACCTGGTATTACTTTTTCATTTGGTAATAATATAATGTGATTTTCATCTAAGATTTCTGATATCTTTGTTTTAGATGTTAATACATCCATTTCGTAACCATCTGAAAGAATAATTTTTACACTATTAAGTTTTGAACTTGCTGCCATAACGCCTATTTCCATAATGAATAATAAAATTATGCTTATTGATATAACCTTTCTTAAGGATATCGAAGCTTTATCATCTTTTTTCATAAGAAATTCGTTCCCTCCTTTTTTAAGCAACATGGTTATTATAGCATCGTTTACTTGTTTTGTCAAATTTATGTCTATCTTACACATATTACTTGCCATTTTATACTATATTATATTCAATGTACTGGAAATTTATTCCTACTTTATATTAAATGCATTTAAGGCATTTTGATATGTCACCTTTGCGACCTCTTCAATATCCATTTGTTTTATTTCTGCAATTTTTTTTGCCATATATATAACATTTCTTGAATCATTTCTTTTTCCTCTATTAGGCTCTGGTGATAAATATGGACTATCTGTTTCTATTAATATTTTATTCAATGGAATATTACTTATTATTTCATTTGCATTTTTTGTATTTTTAAAAGTTATTGGTCCTGCAAATGAAGTATAAAAATTTTTATTTAAACCCGTTTTTATTAAATCTGCATTTAGTGGACAACAATGAAATATTCCAGGTCTAACAAATTCTGTATTTTTTATTATTTCTATAGTATCCATTATTGCATCTCTTGTATGAATTACAATTGGTAAATTTAAATTATTAGCAATTTCTATTTGTTTTTTGAATGCATATTTTTGTAATTCTTTTTGATCTTTATTCCAATAATAATCAAGACCAATTTCGCCTATTGCAACAACTTTTGAGTTTGATTTAGCAATTTTCTCAATTTCTAATAATTGGCTTTCTAATTCATCATTTGTTGCAGGAATATCATTTGGTGAGATACCTGAAGTTGTATATATAAAATCATATTTTTTTGCGAGTTCAATACCAATTTTAGAAGATTCTAAACTATATCCAGCACTAACAAATTTCGTTACACCAGATTTATAAATTTCATTAATAATAAAATCTCTATCTTCATTAAACTTTTCATCATCGTAATGTGCATGAGAATCAAATAACTCCAATTCGTATCCTCCTTTTATTTAAATTCAACAATAACTGTAGCTATTGCATAATCTTTTACATGCGAAATACTAACATCTATTTCACTTATAAAATCAATACTTTTTAAATTAACATATGGCTTACCATTTTCATCATTCATAATTTCAATGTCAGTCCAGTTTACACTATATTTATCATCCAATCCTGTAGAAATTGCTTTAAAAATTGCTTCTTTTGCAGCAAATCGTCCTGCATAAGATTGATATTTATTAGTATTTTTTTTCTCACAATATTCAATTTCTTTATTAGTATAAACTCTTTTCTTAAACTTATCACCATATTTTTCGTAAAGATTTTTTACTCTTTCCGTTTCAATTATATCATTACCAATTTTAAATTTCATCTTTTTTCTCCAATTTTTTTAAATTTTTTTAGATATACAGAAGTAATATTTTTCTATATTCATATAGCTTTAAATATTCTTCAATTCACAAACATTAATAAAAACAATACTAACCTACATTTTAAGAAAAAATATCGACAGATTGTCGATATTTTTTCTTAAAATTATTCACATATAAAATATGCTGTATTGATTCCTTCTGTAGAATGCCATTTTCCAAGTACAGTAATTTTCGAAATATCTGAGAATTCATATTTAGGATCTACTATTGTATTTCCATATTGATCAATTACTCCCCATTTTCCGTCTTTTTTTACTGCAACAAAACCATATTCATTTTGTTCAGTTATATCATCATATTGATATTGTACAACTAGTGTACCATCTTTATTCACAAGTCCATATTTTCCATCATTTTTTGCTGTAAATAATGTGTTATTAGGAAATGCATCTCTGTTTGATTTTTCCTCGAATTTTAAATTAACTAATTTATATTGGTTATCTACATTCATTCTTATATAACCATCACGTACTGTCATATTAGTACCAGTTAATTTTATCTCCATATTTCTATCTATTAAATATATTTTGTCATCTTCGCTCTTTGTTGCTTTTAAACAATCAGCATCTTTATCAAATTCAATTGATTTGTATTCAAAAGGTATAACAGCCTCATTTTGGATATTTATTACTCCATACTTATTATCCTTTTCTGCAATATAATAATTTGAAAATACGCATTTTAAATATTGATATTCTGCTTTTACCTTTTCTGATTTATCAGTACCAATAATTCCAAATTTACCATTATTTTCAATAGTTACACAATCATTATTAATATCTGTTATATCATCATATGAAAGCTCTGTATTTACTGATCCATCTTTATTAGTTATTTTCCATTTTCCATTTTCTTTTACAATATACATTTCATTTCCATATACATGTTTTATATCAGAATATTTACATTCTAAAATTTGGTCTTTGTTTGTACCAACTATACCTAATTGTTTATTAGAATCTTTAACAATATATCCATTTGTATATTCATCTGTTAATGGTTGAATTTCTGTATATTTAGGCTCTATTATTATATTTCCTGTTGCATTGACTAATCCCAATACACCATCTTTTTGAATTATAATACTATTTTTTACACCTTTTAATGTATCAATTTTATCATATGTACATGATAAAATTTCGCTTCCATCTAAATTTATTAATCCGTATTTACCATCTTTTTGTACTTTTAAAGCATTGTTTTCATACCAAACATTGTTATTTTCGTCATAATTACTTAATGCTTCAATTGATGTGTAATTTGTAAAAAGATCTTCATTTTTTGAATTAACAACTTTTGTTTTATATGTACCATCTGAATAGTTAACTTCATACATGCATACAAATACATCTTTTTTACTATTTGGTATAACTATCATCTCATCATATGATGGATTTATAACAGCATCACCATTTGAATTTATGACACCCCATTTACCATTTTCATATGCTGTAAAATATGAGATTTCAGTAAAGCTATTTGTAACAGTTTTATCTTTTTTTAGAATATGTTTTATCCCCATGAAAAACATAATAATTACTATTATTGTAATAATAACAGCAAAAACTTTTTTCATATTTAACTTTTGTTCGCCATTATATCTTTTTCCTCTACTCATTATACCCTCCATTATAAAATTTACTTGTTCTACTATATCATATTTTTAGTACAAAATACAAGATTTTTCAGCAAAAAAACACATATTAACTTGCATTTTCAAATTGATATATCAATTTGAAGTATCGCAAATAAAATATGTGTTTTAATTTTTATAAATTATTTTTTAATTATTTCTTTTATTCAGCTTTTGTTCCACATTCTGGACAGAATTTTGCTCCATCTTTAAGCTCTTTTCCACAATTTGCACAAAATTTCTTTTTGTTTTCTGGTTTCTTTGTTCCACATTCTGGACAGAATTTTCCAGCTGTCATTGTATGACAATTTGGACATTCCCATTCGCTAGAATTTGTTTTTGCATCCTCTACAACAGTATTTTGTGATTGAACTGGTTGAGCAGTACTTGATTGTTGAACTGGTTGTTGTGGAACTTGATTTGTTGTATCTTGCCATACACCTTGAGCAACATTTCCCATTGCTCCTCCAGTAGCCATATTCATCATTCCGATTCCCATAAATCCGTTCATACTACCTGCACTATTTGATGCTGCTGATTTTACAGCTTCACCATAATCACTTGTAAGTTTTCCTTTTCTCATGCTAGCATTAGCTGCAATTTCGTAATCATTAATTTTCTTAGCTGATGCATCATCTGGAGTTACAGAAACAATAACAAATGATTTTATCGCAATTCCTCTTTCACGAATTGGTTCGTCAAATACTTTTTCATCCATTAATTCTTTCATTTCGTCTGTTTGACTAGGTAATTGGTCTGCACCAATTCTTTCATTTACTGGTTTATTTCCACCAAGTGAACCTAATTCATTTAATACATTTTGTAAAACACCTACAACTTCGTCTCTCATTTGACCTTCAACTAAGTCTCTTTTATAGAATACATCTGCTGTTCCAGCAATTTCGTTCATAAATAATGCTGGATTTGTTATTTTAAATGTATATGTACCATAACATCTAATATTTAAACTTAGTGGAAGCTCTCTACCATTCATTTCATTCATCATTGAACGAGACCAATCTTGGAATGGTACTGGTGTTTTTGTTCCAAATTTATTTTCTATGATTTCTTTAGTATTAAAGAAGAATACAGCTTGTTGTTTTGCTGTTTTTCCATTATAAGTAAATCTTTGCCACATTTCTTTAAATACAGCACCAAATTGTCCTGCAAAGAAAGATGGACTTGAAGATTCATCAAATGTATAAAAACCTTCTTCTGCTGTTGCATCGATAACTTTACCATTATCATAAATAATAGCACATTGACCAGGTCCTACTATAATTGTACTCTTATTTGTAATTACTCCTGATGATGTTGTTTTTTTCATCATTAAAATATCGTTTCCCATATCTTCACATCTTATTGCTTCTTTCCATTGATCGTGAAATGTACTTCCTATAGCTCCTGCTGCAGCTTTAATTAATCCCATAATAATACCTCCTATTAATAATCTTCTTTGTAAGAAGACATCTTCCATATTTTTAAATTAATTTTTTCAACATGATTTCCACAATATTCACAAAATTTAGATTTCAATCCTCTTAGTGGTGCTCCACAGTTCGGACATAATACTGAAAATGTTACTTGATTTTTTGTAAATTTTCTTTCATCATACACATATACAAACTCTGAAGTATATCTTGTTTGTTTTTTTATATTTTCATATGATTTTTTATCAGTTCTATTTGTTTTATAATAGTAACCTAATGTTGTGGATATTTTTATTGTGGCTTTTCCATTGTTTTTATTGTATGCCATTATTGCATGTCTATTGAACTCTATGTTATCAAATTTTTCTATTACATTATTTGATTTCATATCTTCAATTTGTTGATCTATTTTTTCTCTTAAGTATATAAATTCTTCATCATTATTTATTGCAGTTACATCTTGTGATTCAATTGCGTTAAATATTTTTCTTAAGTTTGATTCGCACATCGAAAATATTAAATCCTTATTAAACTCCGGAAAATCCCTCATTATTTCCGGCTCTAATAATTTTGTCATACCTTTAACATTTTTTTCACGTACATATTCTTCTTTCTGTAAATTCGATATATTTGAAACAACACTTTTTAATTCGTTCATATTTTGTGTACCAATTGTTGATTTCAGTTTAAAATATAATATTGCTATTACAACAAAAATTGCTAAGATAATTCCTAAAAAGACTCCTAGCACTGTAAGAAAAATATCCATAGTACGCCCCTTTACATGCAAATTTACACTATAATATTACATTTAAACTTCTTTTTTGTCAATACATTCACATAATATATATTTTTCCAATCCATAATCACATATCAATAATATATATTTTTTAATATTCTGATGACATTTATATTGTAATATATAACTTATTATTATACAATTAAAATATCTTTAAATTATATAATAAAATATTAAGTTATAGAAAGGAAACTTACTATGTCTGTAAATAGTGAAAAATGCCATGCTTGTGGCGCTAATTTAACATTTAATCCACAAAAACAAAAATGGATATGCAATTATTGTGGAGAATCATATACTTTAACCGATTTAGAAAATTATAAAAAAAATGAATCAACGTCAACTTCAGCAAATCGATCAAAATATAACGAATATCACTGTAAAAACTGTGGCGCACAAATTGTAATGGATGAAAATACTTCTGTAACAGAATGTGTTTATTGTGGAAGTTCTGCAATTATAACAGAAAGATTAGAAGGTGCTTTTGCTCCAAAACAGATTATTCCATTTAAGAAAACAAAAGAAGATGCACTAAAAGCATTTTCTGATTATAAAAAAGGAAAATGGTTTATGCCAAAAGAATTTCTTCAACAAAAAAACATTCAAAAAATATCTGGAATCTATATTCCGTTTTATTTGTATGATATTGATGTTAATGCTAAAATACATGTAGATGCAACTAAAGTAAAATCCTGGAGTGATCGTAGTTATAGCTATACTCAAACAGATTACTTCGATATAGTTAGAGAAGGTAACATGTCTTTTAATCAAATACCTACAGATGCTTCTACCAAATTTCCAGATGATATTATGGACTCCATAGAGCCTTATGATTATACAGACTTAACTGATTTTAATTCATCTTATATTGCCGGATTTTTATCTGAAAAATATAATCAGACCTTAGAAGAGCTTTCTCAAAGAGCCGAGAAAAGAGCTGAAAAAACTGCCATTGATACTCTTTTTAAGGATGTCACTGGTTACTCTTCAAAAATAATAACAGATTCTATTGAAAAAACACAAAGAAAAACTTCTTCAAAATATGTTCTTTTACCAGTATGGATGCTAAATATAAATTTTAACAACAAAATATATACTTTAGCCATGAATGGTCAAACAGGTAAATTTATTGGTAATCTTCCAATTTCATGGAAAAGCGTTCTTAAATTTTGGAGTATTGTATTTCTCGCTAGTTCACTTATTTCCATTATATTTGGATTATTAATGACTCATAATATATTTTAAGAAAGGAATGATTTCAATATGAAAAAAGTCTTAATTACATTATATTTATTTAGTATAATATTATTCTTAACATTAAGTACTCATACAGTTTATGCAAACTCAACTAATCCACTTAATGGAAATTCCTCTATAAACGCATTTCAAAATAGTATAAATATCAACTCAACATCAACGGTAACAACTCAAGATACTTCTTCTGACTCAGATGACACTAGTTCTTTAGGATTTGTAAATTTAATTTTACGCTCTGTCTTATTAGGCTTTATTATTGCAACATCTTTTTGTATATTTGTATGGATTAAACATAAACCTGTTCGTTTAGCAAAAAATGCAACCAAATATTTAGATACAAGCACTATCAATATAACCAATAGTTATGATCACTATATTAGTTCTTATACAGAGAAAAAAGCTATATATAAAAACAATTAAAAAAGTAAATTTCATTTAAGAAATTTACTTTTTTTATTACTCTAAAGCTTTTTTACAACTTTCTTTATATTTATAAAATGATATCAATCCAATTATAGAAAAAACTATAATTCCAACAAATTTTGCTGTATCATTTTCTCCTGTTTGAGGCATTTTAGAATCAACCGTTGAAGCAGTTTTTGTTTTATCAACTGTTTCAATTTCTTCAAATTCATCCGGATTTATTGAATCTTTATCAACAACTCCTGTATTTTTATTATTACTATTATTATTTGAATTTTGAGTTGGCTCTTGTGTTTTTGTTGTAGTATTTGTATTGTCTTTTTCTTTTTCCTCGTTTTTTGAAGTTGTATCTTCAACTGGTGTTGATGGTACTTCTGGTTCAGGCTCTGGTGTAGCTGGTGTTATTTCATTTTCTGTTTTTGGCTCCTCAGTACTTGGCACTGATACTTCCGGTATTTCTTCAGTATTCTTTGTATTATCACTTGGTACTGATTCAGTTTCATCTACAGTTGTATTTCCACTACTTTCACCATTATTAGCATTATTTTCTGTTATAGAATTTTCAGAAACTACTACTGTATTTTGTTGACTATTATCTTGCTGTTTATTTTCTTGTTCTGTTTTTGAATTTTCTTCTTTTTTAGTCTCTGTCTTTTCTGTTTCTTGTGTTGTATCCTTCTTAGAATCAATATAATCACATATACTGCAATTTCCTATTGAAACATATACAACTATGTATCTTTTTGATACATTCTCAATTGTAGTAATGTAATTATCATTTTCTAATTTATTTAGATTTAATGTTTTACCATTTTCTTTTGTTTGATATTCCAAATCATCATACTCCAATATATTGTCTACTTCAATATATTTACATACTACTCCAGTATATATTTTTGAGTTTACAGCTATATTAGCAGTTACTGTTGATTTTTCATAATGTAATTTTAACTTTATACTTTCTTCATCATTTGCACTCGTTGTTAATGGTAACAATAAGCTCAATATTAGCATACATACAATAGATAATGAGCAAATTGTAATCATTTTATATCTATTCATAAAATCCTCCCTTTCAATTTGCCATCCCATTAATATGTTTTCCATTATATCACAAAAATGTTGATTTTTCAATATTTTTGTTAAAATAAAACTATTTTCCCTTATTTTTTCAAAAAAATGAAGATATTAAATATAGATAATATCTTCATTTTATATTTTATTTTTTCTTTGTAGTTTTCTTTTTACTTGTTGTTTTTTTTGCTACCTTTTTCTTAACAGTTTTCTTTTTTTCTGCATCTGGTTTGTCTTCCTTTGGCTCCCACTTTTCTCCTACTTTTGGTATATTCCAAGATATGTATTGGCAAGATTCTGGATTGTTTTCACATACATAAAATTTTCTTCCTCGTCTTGATTTCTTTACTTGAACAGTACCTCCACAAACTGGACAAGGAACATCAATTGTTTCTATTATTGGCTTTGCATTTCTACACTCTGGAAATCCTGGACACGCCAAAAATTTACCATATCTACCATATTTTATTACCATCATACGTCCACATTTTTCGCAAGGAACATCTGAAACTTCTTCTACTAATTGAACATGCTCTAGCTCTTTTTCCACTCTTTCCACATTTTCCTCAAACGGACCATAAAACTCTGATATTACTTCTTTCCAATTCTCTTTTCCCTCTGCAATTTCATCAAATTCTTCTTCTATTTTTGCAGTAAAGGCTACATTTATAACATCACTAAAATTTTCTACTAATAATTTATTTACGATTTTTCCAAGATCTGTTGGAACTAATTGTTTTTGCTCTTTTTCAATATATCTACGATCTAAAATTGTTGAAATTGTTGGAGCATATGTACTAGGTCTACCTATTCCTTTCTCTTCCAAAACCTTTACTATACTTGCTTCTGTGTAACGTGGTGGTGGCTCTGTAAAACTTTGTTTTATATCTATTTTTTCATTTTTTAATTTTTGATTTAGCTCTAATGATGGTAATAGTAACTCATCATCTTCACCATTATCCTGATCTTTTGTTTCAACATATAATTTCATAAATCCTTTAAATTTAATGCTTTGTCCATTTGCCTTAAAATTATATTCCCCAGCATTTATAGTAACAGAAATTGTATCATATTCTGCTGAAGACATTTGGCTTGCAATAAATCTATTATATATTAAGTTATATAATTTATATTGATCATTTGTTAATGATGATTTTACTCTTTCTGGCGTTAAATCAACATATGTTGGTCTTATTGCCTCATGCGCATCTTGTGCACCTTGTTTTGTTTTAAAATATCTATTTTCATAATATGCAGTTCCATATGTATCTTCAATATATATTTTTGAAGCAGCTCTTGCTTCTTCTGAAATTCTTGTTGAATCAGTTCTCATATATGTAATTAAACCTACCACACCTTTTTCAGGAACTTTTACACCTTCGTATAATCCTTGTGCAACAGACATTGTTTTCTTTAATGTAAATCCTAATTTTCTTGAAGCCTCTTGACCCATTGTACTTGTAGTAAATGGTGGTGCAGGATTTCTTTTTTTCTGTCCTTTTTTTATATCTTTCACTATAAAATCTGATTTTTGCAAATCACTTAAAATTTCATCAACTTGCTCTTTATTTTTTAGCTCTATTTTTTTATCATTTTTTCCAGTAAGTTTTGCTTCAAAAGATCTTTTTGCACCATCTGCTAGTAAATTTGCATAAATATTCCAATATTCTTCTGGAATAAAAGCTTCTATTTCATCTTCTCTATCTACAATTAATTTTACTACAACAGACTGAACTCTACCTGCAGATAGCCCTTTTTTTACTTTTTTCCATAACACTGGACTTATTTTATAACCAACTATTCTGTCTAGAACTCTTCTTGCCTGTTGAGCATCAAATAAATTTTTATCAATTTGTCTTGGTTTTTTTATAGACTCTTGAACTGCTTTTTTTGTTATTTCATTGAAAGTTACTCTACACAAACTTTCTGGTGATATATTAAGTAAATATGCTAAATGCCACGCTATTGCCTCTCCTTCACGATCAGGGTCAGTTGCGAGATACACAGTTTTTGCAACATTTGCTTCTTTTTTTAAGCTCTTAATTAATGCCGCTTTTCCACGAATATTTATATATTGTGGTTCAAAATTATGATCAACATCTACACCTAGTTTTGATTTTGGTAGATCACGTATATGTCCCATAGAAGCCATAACTTTAGTGCTTCCGCCTATAAATTTAGTTATTGTGCTTGCTTTTGCAGGTGATTCCACAATTATTAATCTATTTGCCATAACATTCTCCTTCTTCTTATTTGTTTTAGTATATATTAAATTTTTTATTTGTCAAATTTTTATTCATGTTATTTTATTCTAGACTAGTTTAAAAAATTTTTCAATAGGTATATAAATTTTTTTATCGACATAAAATAAAAAAAATTACAATTATCTTTATAATTGCCTTTTTTAATATAACTCATACAAAAGTATATTTTTACAAATAAAAATACAAATATATAATCGAAAAAAATTCTCACATATATCTTTTTTGTTATATAGGACATATTATCCATTTATAAGGAAAAAAAAAAGAGCCTATGCTCTTTTATTGTTAAAAAACTGTGCACAATTTTTTAACTCATTACGCATTAGCTGCATTTAATTTTTTTGATAAGTTTGATTTTTTTCTAGCTGCTGTGTTTTTTGTTAAAACACCTTTTGTACAAGCTTGATCTATTTTTTTAGTTGCTTCTGAGAATAATACTTTTGTCTCTTCTGCATTCTTGTTTTCTAAAGATTGTTCAAATTTTTTTACAGCTGATTTATATCCTGATTTAATCATATTGTTTCTTGCAGTTTTCTTTTCGATAACTGAAACACGTTTGATTGCTGATTTGATATTTGGCATTTATGTTGCACCTCCTCTTGCTATTTTGTTTTAACAAAAGCTATTCTACCATAAATATATTGAATTTGCAAGTAGTTAACAATAAATATTTATAAGTTCTAAAATTTTTATTAGATAATATAAAAAAGTACTGCAATTTTAATTATACTTTTCAATTTATTATATACAAAATAAAAGGAAGAAATAGTCATTCAACTATTTCTCCCTTTTCGAACCAATACAAACATTCAATAAAAATTAAATATCAAACAGCATGTTTGCAAAGTCCTTTAAATATTCCTTCAGCTTCAAATTATTGAAATGTCGCTTCTCAATAATCATCCCATCTTTTATAAGAATTTGACCCATAGATTCCTCAACTAAAAAACTATAGCAATCACTTTTTGTAGAAAAATCTCCATCTCTCTTCGAAAAAGTAATTACCTTGCCATAGCCAGTAGTTTCTTGCTGAAATCTCGGCATCTTTTCTATCGGGATTTGCTTAAGAATATTAATAACTTGCACAGGTTCTAAGGTCATGCTGAGTATAGATGTCAAAAGATCTACCATTTCGATTTCGATTTTAGATTTTGGCATTCCCGCATAATCCTTGCCCCGGCTCGTTATTTGGAATTGCATAGCGCCAGTACGTCTTAGCGCTATTTGACCACCTGATGGGGTTTTAGCCCTCATTTCAAAAACCTCCTTACGGTTTGATACACATTATTGTAACAGCTTTATGTATAATAGTCAAGTAGTTTATATCTGTTTTCATTGTTTTAATCAAATATTTTGTCTAATAAAATTCTTAGATATTATTCAAATAAATTATAAAATAACACTAAAAAAATAGATAGAAATTTTAATTTCTATCTATTTTTATCAATTAATCATTGAAAATTGCTTCAAATTCATCTCCGTCAATTTTTTCTTTTTCTAATAATACTCCAGCAACAGCATGAAGTTTATCTATATTTCTTCTTAATATTTCCTCTGCTGTTTTATAAGCTGTATCTATTATAGATTTTACTTCTTCATCGATTACACTTGCAGTTTCTTCTGAATATTCCTTTGATTGAGCTAAATCTCTTCCTAAGAATACTTCTTCTTGTCCTACACCTAATGTCATAGGTCCAATTCTATCACTCATACCATATTGTGTAACCATTGCTCTAGCAATTTTTGTTGCCCTTTCAATATCATTGCTTGCGCCTGTTGAAATATCATCTAATATTAATTTTTCAGCAACTCGTCCACCCAATAATGAAATAATATTTTCTTGCATTTCACCTTTAGACATAAATGATTTATCTTCATTTGGTCTATACATTGTATATCCTCCAGCCATTCCTCTTGGAACAATTGATATTTGATGAACTGCATCTTGTGTAGGTAAAAATCTACTTACAACTGCATGACCAGCTTCATGATATGCAACTAATTTATTTTCTTTTTCACTTCTTACTCTGCTCTTCTTTTCAGGTCCCATTGTTACTTTAACCATTGCATCTTCAACGTTTTTCATTGTAATTTCTGTTTCATTATTTCTTGCTGCTAATAAAGCTGCTTCATTTAACACATTTTCAAGATCAGCACCTGAAAATCCTGATGTATTTTTAGCAATAATTCTTAAATCAACATCTGCTGCTAATCTCTTCTTTCTTGCATGAACTTCTAATATTTGCTCTCTTGCTTTTACATCTGGTTGAGAAACTACTATTTGTCTATCAAATCTACCTGGTCTTAATAAAGCTTTGTCTAATACATCTGGTCTGTTTGTAGCAGCCATAACTATTACACCTTCATTTAAAGCAAAACCATCCATTTCAACTAATAATTGATTTAATGTTTGCTCTCTTTCATCATGACCTCCACCAAGGCCAGCACCTCTTTGTCTACCAACTGCATCAATTTCATCTATAAATATTATACAAGGAGCATTCTTTTTAGCTTGTTCAAATAAATCTCTAACACGTGATGCACCAACACCAACAAACATTTCTACGAAATCTGAACCACTTATGATAAAGAATGGAACTCCTGCTTCTCCTGCAACAGCCTTAGCAAGTAAAGTTTTACCAGTTCCAGGGTGACCTACTAATAAAACACCTTTTGGAATTCTAGCACCCATATCTGTGAATTTTTTAGGATTTTTTAAGAAATCTACAATTTCTTGTAATTCTTGTTTTTCCTCATCAACACCTGCAACATCGTTAAATGTTATTTTATTTTTATCATCTTGATTTACAACTCTTGCTCTACTTTTTCCAAAAGACATTGTTTTATTACCAGATTGTCGTCCTCCCATAGATATAAACCAAAATATTAAAAATATTATTAATAATCCAAGTGGAGCTATTACTGAAAAAATTGTAACCCATACAGATTGAGATTCTTGTTCAACTGTTATTTTGCCTTCTTTCATAGGCTCTTGAACATTATCCATAAAACTTTTTAAATCTGGTATATTTACTTTTTTTTGTGATGTTCCATCATTAAATTCTACCATTGCAGAATATCCATCTGCATTAATATCAATAGTTGAAACCTGTCCTGCATTAATTTTTGAAACAAGCTCTGAATACGTAAATTTTCTGTCCGAATTATCATATATCGCTGTAACTCCGACAATTAAAATTACTCCTATAATTAGCCATATAGCTAATGTTTTTATGCCATTTTTCAAATCATTTCCTCCTTTTATGTTAGTATTTTTCATTAGTTAAAACGAATTTCTCCTAATTATAATAACATACAAAATATATTTTTACTCAATTATATTATATAACATAGTTTCATTTACAATTCAAGCATTTACACAAAAGTTTCACAATTATAAAATTATGTAATTTTACTAATTTATACATTTTTATAAAATAAATAAAGACCTCAGAAACATAATATTTCTAAGGTCTTTATTTTGAACGAAAATGGAATTAATTTTTACTCACAAATTTCATTCTTCTTCACAAATGTGGAGGTAACGGCAATCGCAAAGATACGCGATATGTAACCTCTTTCTCCTACACACATTGTGATTGAAACTGCAGGAGCAGAACGATCAATTTCGACTAAGCCATTTTCTTCTTCATATAACTTGATGTCTCTGTTAATCGCCTCCATTCCATTTGAACTGTCAGCTCTGGAAAAAGTTTTAAATATTTTCTCCATATTTTCATTCCCTCCGAATGAACAATCCATTTGGCGGATTCACAAAAAAGTAGGATTGTATTTGTTCCTCCCTTGTGAATATAAAATTTACGTAATTGATATTATATTATATTTTCTTCTATTTGTCAAATTTCACATAAAAACACTCTTATTTTACACTAAAAAATATTATACTTTAGATATAGTAATCACACTCTTTTTTACAAAAATTTTTAAATTTTTATTGGGTGTCAAATATTTATTTCCTATATTTCTTTCACATAATCTAATAACATCTTCAATATGAACTTTTTCTATTCCCTTTGTAGTATTAAAAAGCTTAGCTACACTTTTTAATATTATTTTTGCTTTTATAAAACTATCTAAGTTATTGAATTTTTTTAAATCTAACTCAATCTCACTTTCATTGTACGAAATTAAAGTATTTTTAAACTCTTTATCAACAACATTATCCACAAAATTGCTTTCTTGTGTTGCTAAATCCGATAATCTGCTAATTGATTCAATAATATTAGGATTAAATTCCTTTTCAATATATGGAATAAGCAAATTTCTAACTTTGTTTCTAGTATACACATTTTCCTTATTAGACTCATCAAACTTAGGATTAAGATTTTCATCAACACAATATTGCTCAATACTTTTTCTATCAATTTCAATCAAAGGCCTAATAAACTTACCATCCCTAACAGGTTCAATTCCCTTAAGACCAGAAACCCCAGACCCTCTCATAATATTCATAAGCACAGTCTCAGCATTATCATTTTTATTATGAGCAATAGCAATTTTATTTGCACCAACCTTATCAAAAATCTCATCAAAAAAATCATATCTAACATTTCTACCAGCTTCCTCACAACTAATCTTAAGTTTTTCTGAAAGCCCTACAACATCAACCTTTTTAACAAAGCACTCAACACCATTATCTTCACAAAAGCCCCTAACAAACTCCGTTTCCGAATCAGCCACAGCCCTAATCATATGATTAACATGAGCCACAACCAATTTAATATTAAACTTCTCCCTAAGCTTAATAAGTACTCTAAGCAAACTCATAGAATCAGGTCCCCCAGAAACTGCAACAACAATACAATCACCAGAGCAAATCATATTAAATTTTCTAATAGTTCTCAAAACTCTCTCATCAAACTCACTCAAAAAAAATCCCCCCTAAATTTTGCAAAAAAGCTCACCCCAACCATCAGAGTAGTGAGGATAGGATTATATTATAAAAAATCCAATCCGCGCAGTTTGGAAGCTGTAGAGCACAAAAAATCTTGTACACCCCATAGCGAGGGTAAACAGTAAATCACACTATTCAAGAAAAGGCGCACCAGTAAGGATTGGATTTTTTATAATATAATCCTATCCTCACGGCTCCAACCCAAACTCCAAAGCGCCAACTTGCAAAAACCTAATAATCCTTCGCCAAATTAGCAAATTTAGTATAACTTCCAAGCCAAGCAAGCTCAACAGTTCCAGTAGAACCAGCTCTGTGTTTAGCAATAATAACTTCCGCAATATTTTTCTTTTCACTATCTTCATTATAGTAATCATCTCTATATAAGAACATAACAATATCGGCATCCTGCTCTATCGCTCCAGATTCACGAAGGTCAGAAAGCATAGGTCTATGATCTGGACGTTGCTCAGGCGCACGAGATAACTGTGATAATGCAATTACAGGAACATTTATTTCTTTCGCTAATATTTTTAAAGATCTACTAATTTCAGAAATTTCCTGCTCACGGCTACCACCTTTTTTGTTACTACCTTGAACAAGCTGTAGGTAATCTATTACAACTAGACCAATATTTTTTTCTAATTTTAATTTCCTACACTTTGCACGAATTTCCATTACAGATATACCAGGTGTGTCATCTATGTATATACCGGTTTGAGAAAGCTCTCCAGATGCTGTTGCAAGTTTAATCCAATCATCATCTGCAATTCTACCTGTTCTAATACTATTTCCATCAACCATAGCAACACTACCCAAAATTCTGTTAGCCATTTGCTCCTTTGACATTTCGAGACTGAATATAGCAACACCAACATTTGCCTGTATTGCTGCATTTGTAGCAATATTTAATGCAAATGCAGATTTTCCCATAGCAGGTCTTGCAGCAACTAGTATTAAATCTGAATTATGAAGACCAGCTGTTTTATTATCTAAATCTATAAATCCAGTTGGAACACCAGTTACATGTTGTTTTCTATTATACAAATCCTCAAGCTCAGTAAAAGAATCTACTAAAATATCTTTAATAGATGAGTACCCTGTTTGATTTCTTTTTTGCATAACATTAAAAATTTTCTTTTCAGCACTATCCATTATATCTTCAACATCTTGAGTTGGGTCATAACCTAAAGAAATTAAATCATTTGCTGTTTTTATAAGAGTTCTTAATGTTGATTTTTCTTCTACTATTTTAATATATCTTTCAACATTTGAAGTAGTAGGAACTTTATCTGGTAATTCTGCTAAATATTCCAATCCTCCTACTGCCTCAAATTTCCCCATTGCACTTAATTCAGATTTTAATGTTATAATATCAATTGGCTCTGCTCTATTATATAAATTAAGAATCGCTTTATAAATTATTTTATTATCTTCTCTATAAAAATCATCTTCTGTTAGAGTTTCAACTGCAGATATTACAGCATCTTTATCTGTTAGCATACATCCTAAAACTGCCTGCTCTGCCTCCAAATCATGTGGTGGTACTTTATTAAACTCCATTTTTTACTATTCCTCCTAGACAGATTTTGAGTAAAAAAATATTGCTCATACGTACTTTAGAATTCCATATAGCAATATTTTTTCTCATGTATTTTGGCTTATTCTGAAATAACTTTTACCTTTAATTTTCCAGTAACACCTTCAAATAATTTCATACTTATATCAAAACTACCTAAATTTTTTATGTTTTCATTAAGTATAATTTTCTTTTTATCAATATCTATTTTGTATTGTTTTTTAAGCTCTTCTGATATTTCTTTTGATGTTACTCCACCAAATATTTTTCCGTTTTCTCCTGCTTTTACTTTAATTGTTAATGTTATATCATCTAATTTTTTAGCTATTTTTTCGGCATTTTCTTTATTAACATCTTTTTTATATTGTTCAGACTGTTTTTTAGCCTTTAATTTACTCATATTTTCGTTATTAGCTTCTACAGCTAATTTTTTTGGAAATAAAAAATTACGTGCATAACCATCACTTGCATTTATTATTTCATCTTTTTTTCCAACGCCCTTTATATTATCTAATAAAATTACCTTCATAATTAACACCTCTACTTTTGAATTGGATTATATCATTTATGTGTATGATTTTCAATAGCATTCTACCAAATATTAACTTTGATTTTTTTCGCTGTTTATGTTAATCTTTTATTAGTAAGATTACATTTATGGAGGATTGTTATGAAATTAATTACTGAAATAATGAAAATAGAGCCTAAAATAAAAAAAGTAACAAAATTTATGCTCATTTTTTGTTTATTACTAGCATTGCTTTCAGCTTTTATTTTATCAATGTATCATTTTACATACATTATTTTCCAGTATGATTTAGGAATAACTTTATTACGTATAAGTATATTTCTTTCTGTTTCTGCAATAATTTGTGCACTTGCATTTAACCGTATAAAAAAAGATTTAGAATGAAACAAAATAGCTATCATTTGTTAACATAACTTGACTTTTGGATAATTCTGAATTATAATATAAATACTGAATCGTATTTACTCCGATTCACCAAAAGAATATCAACAACAGACAGTGCAACTGCACAAGGAGGAAAACCGATGAACAAAATTGCAAATCTTATCTCAACTGGCGAAATCACCGTAGAAGAGCTCTCAAATGCTAAAGACTTGATTGAGCGCGCTCAATTTGTCGTAAAAGCATTAGAGGCCTGCAAAAGAACCATTTCATTTCCTTTGGGTGTAACGGAAATATCTTGTTACTCCTTTATGGATTCTGCGGGAGAATACGAAGCATGGGGTTCGTGCACAAGGGACGGAACATTTACTTGCTCCTGTAACTGGGGCGGAAACCATGTAATCGGTCACTGCAATTTGATGAATTTTGCGGAAGTTTTTATGGCTTTCGAAAATGAAGAATTTGCACGTGATTTGAAGCGCTTTTTAAGTTACCAGATTGAGAAGGAGAACGCAAACAAGAAGTAATCCAAGGGGACCGGAAATCAACATGTCAATATGATTTCCGGTCCCCACTTTTTTGTGCTTTATTTATTTAATTCTTCTAAGAACATTTTATTAAGCATTTGTGGATTTGCTTTTCCCTTTGTTGCTTTCATTGCTTGTCCTACTAAGAATCCTAATGCTTTATCTTTTCCAGCTTTATAGTCTGCTATTGATTGTGGATTTGCTTCTAAAACTTGTGTTACAACTTCTTTTATAGCACCTTCATCAGAAATTTGAATCCATCCGTTTTTCTTTATTATTTCTTCTGGATCTTGTGGATTTTCAAATAATTCTGTTACAACCTTTTTAGCTATCGCTGAACTTATTGTTCCTTTTTCAATTAGTAAAATAGTTTTTCCAAGCTCTTCAGCTGTAAATGGAATTTGGTCTGGTTCCATTTCTTTTTCATTTAATATTCTTGAAATATCTGATAAAATCCAGTTTGCTGACAATTTTGGATTCCCACAAACTTCTTTTGCACCTTCAAATAAATTAGATAAATATTTTGAAGCTGTTATTAAGTTTGCATCTTTTTCAGATAATCCATATTCAGACATATATCTAGATTTTCTACTTTCTGGTAATTCTGGTAAATTATCTTTTATATTTTGAATATATTCTTCAGATAAACGAATTGCTACTAAATCTGGATCTGGGAAATATCTATAATCTTGAGCATCTTCTTTACTTCTCATTGGAAATGTTCTTCCAGATACATCATCCCATCTTAAAGTTGTTTGCTCAATTACTCCACCTTCTTCTAGTACATCAATTTGTCTATTTGCTTCATAATCAATAGCTCTTACTATTGATCTAAATGAGTTCATATTTTTCATTTCTGTACGAGTTCCAAATTCTGTTGCACCTTTTTTTCTTACAGAAACATTAACATCTGCACGAAGTGAACCTTCTTGCATTTTACAGTCAGATACTTCAATATATTCAAAAATTGATTTAAGTTTTCTTAAATATCTTTCAGCCTCTCCTGCTGAACGAATATCTGGTTCAGATACAGACTCGATTAATGGTACACCAGCTCTGTTTAAATCAACTAAACTACCTCCACCAAACTCATTATGATTTAATTTTCCTGCATCTTCTTCAATATGAATACGAGTTAAACGTATTTTTTTAGGATTACCTTCATCATCTTCAATTTCTACATATCCGTGTTCACAAAGAGGTTTATCAAATTGTGATATTTGATATGCTTTTGGAAGATCTGGATAAAAGTAATTTTTTCTATCATTTTTACTATTTCTTGAAATTTCACAATTTGTAGCTAAACCTGCTTTAACTGCATATTCAACAACTTTTTCGTTCAATACAGGTAATGTACCAGGCATTGCCATACAAATTGGACAACAATGTGTATTTGGCTCTCCACCAAATTCTGTAGGACAACTACAAAAGATCTTTGTCTTAGTAGAAAGCTCTGCATGAACTTCAAGTCCTATTACTATTTCATAATCACTTCTTGACATATAATTAGCTCCTTTCACGCAAAGTGGGAAAAGGGGACGGTTCTCTTTTTCCCTTTTTCTTTTATCTATTTTTTAAATTCTGGTTTGTAATTTTTTCTGAAGTTTGTTGCTTGTTCATAGGTGTATGCTGCATTTAGTATTGTTTCTTCTGTGAATTTGTTTCCTATTAGTTGCATTCCTACTGGCATTCCTTTGCTGTCTACTCCACATGGAATTGATATTCCTGGAAGTCCTGCTATGTTTACAGATACTGTACAGATATCTGCTAAATACATTTCTAATGGATTGCTTGATTTTGAACCTAATTCGAATGCTACTGTTGGTGATGTTGGAGTTAATATAACATCATATTTTTCGAAAGCTTTTTCAAATTCGTTTGTTACTAATGTACGAACTTGTTGAGCTTTTTTGTAATAAGCATCATAATAACCTGAACTTAATACATATGTTCCTAAAATAATTCTTCTTTTAACTTCTGGACCAAATCCTTCGCTTCTTGAATTTACATATATATCTTTTAATTTTTCAAAGTTTTCTGTTCTGTATCCATATCTGATACCATCAAATCTACCTAGGTTAGAGCTTGCTTCTGCACAGGCAATTATGTAGTATGTTGCTAGTGAATATTCTGCAACATCTAATGAAAATTCCTCTACTTCTGCTCCTAGCTCTTTATATTTTTCTATTGCTTCTTGTAATTTTGCTTTAACTTCTTCATTTATACCTTCACCAAAGAATTCTTTTGGAACACCAATTTTTAGACCTTTAACATCATTTTTTAATGCTTTAGTATAATCTACTTTTGGTCTTTCTATTGATGTTGTATCTTTTGAATCATGTCCTGCTATTAAATTTAAAAGCATTGCACTATCATAAACATCTTTTGTGATTGGTCCTATTTGGTCTAATGATGAAGCAAATGCTACTAAACCATATCTTGAAACTAAACCATATGTAGGTTTTAATCCTACAACACCACAAAAAGCTGATGGTTGGCGGATTGATCCACCTGTGTCGCTACCAATAGCCCAAGGTACCATACCTGCTGCAACAGCTGCTGCAGAACCACCTGATGAACCACCTGGTACTGTATTTAAATTCCATGGATTTTTTGTTTTCTTAAATGCTGATGTTTCTGTTGAACCACCCATTGCGAATTCATCCATATTTAATTTTCCTAGGTTTATCAAACCTTCATTATTTAATTTTTCGATAACTGTTGCATCATATGGTGAAACAAAGTTTTCTAGCATTTTTGAGCTACAAGTTGTTTTTATACCTTTTGTGCATAAGTTATCTTTTATTCCAATAGGAATTCCGGCAAAATTTGATTCTATTTCCCCATTGTTTACTTTTTTTTCTATTTCTTTAGATTGCTCTATTGCTTCATCTGTTAAAGTTGTTACAAAAGCTTGTACATCTGGCTCTTTTTCTGCAATTCTATCTGCATATGCTTTTGTTATTTCTGTTACTGTTAGCTCTTTAGAAGCTAATTTTTCTTGAAGTTCATGTACTGTAAGTTCTGTAATATTCATTAAATTTCCTCCCTTCGCATAATTCATCTGCATTAATAAATTTGATGATTTTCGAACCTTATGAAATGTCATTTTTAATTATTGTATAACTTTTGGTATTTTAAACATTCCTCTTTCTTGTGCAGGAGCATTTTGAAGCAATGCATCTCTATCACCGAATTCTACAATTTCATCTTTTCTGAATACATTATATTTATCATTTGCACCTATTGTTTCTCCTAAACCATCTGTTGGTGCATTATTTACTTTTTCTGCAAAATTTAATATATCTTGTAAATGTAATAAATATGTATCAACCTCTTCATCTTTTAATTTAAGATGTGCTAAATTTGCTATGTGCAAAAGTTGTTCACGACTAACTTGCATGGTATCATCTCCTTTTACGAATTTGTTCAACATTATATAGCTTTTTTTCGAAAAAAACAAGACCTAAATTAGAAACTTATTGTTGTGTCAATGGGGACGGTTCTGATTGACAACCCCTCCATTGACCCCCACCATTAACCAAAAAACGATAACTCCTAAAAGTTATCGTTCTAACACTATTTTTTCTCACATTTAAAAAAATTACCAACTCTTACCTTTGTAAGATTCATAATTTTTTGATGATTGTGCGCTATCAATTCTTTCTTGTCTATTTCCGTTGCTTTGTTTTTGTTTATTTTTTAATTCATTTTCTTTTCTTTGTTTCTCATCATCTGATTGTTGTTGATTTGATTCATTCTTCTTATCATTATTTTTTTGTTCTTGCTTTGATTGGCTTTCTTGCTTTTGTTGTTGTTTTAATTTTTCTTCATATTCTTCTATATCCTTTTTTAATTGAATTGCATCTTTATTATGACCATCCTTTTCATCATTATCAGCACAACCCTTTTCGGATAATATTTTTTTTGCCTCATCTAGTGTTTGCAATAATTCATCAGTAGTGACACCTTCTTTAGATTCAGAATTTTTTATCATTGCTAATACTAAATTAATTCTTATTTTACATTCTTTATCCTTTGGTGGCAATGCTTTTAACGCTTTTTTATATTCATTTATCGCTTCCTCAAAATTACTATTTTTATAAAAAATATTTCCTTTATTATAATGAACTATATATGCTTGCCAAAAATTCAAAATATTATTAGCATTTAAATAACTTTCATCGTATATTCCTTTATTATATTTTGAAATACAATTTTGATTTATAAGATATGTAGAAGAAAATTTTATTAACACTATTAAAATTATAGCAATTACTGTTATATGTATTTTTTTCATTTTACAATCTCCTTTTGTATATAATAAATTCGTATACTAGCAAAGTAAGTAATGGAATTACAAATATATAATATATATCTACATATGAACTTTTATTTTCATCTGTAACATTATTCACAATACCATTTTTTATCTCTTTTAATTTTGTATTTATGGCAGACTGTTTTTCCATATGAATATAATCTATATTTAAGTCTTTGGCTAGCTGTTTTAAATTATCCTCATCAATTACAGAAACAGCATCATTATATGGATACTCTGTTGTTTTATCCTTTACATATTTTTCTCCTTCTTTACTTGATTGATAATCTTTAGCTTTCATTTTTCCACCGTTACTCGTGCCATAACCCAATACAGCTCCATTGCTTATATATTTTCCAGCATTTGAAAATGAATCCAACTTATTTCCATTTGTTATTTCACCATCACTTATAAAAAAAACAATTTGCTTTTTATTCGATTTTTCAGCTCTATTTTTTAAAGTATCATTCAATAAATCTTTTGTAACATTTAAAGTAGTTCCCCTTGCATACAAAGTTGTCATATCAGGCGAAACCTCCAAAGATTCAGATATTATATTAGTATCTGTTGTATATGGAACAGCTATTCTCGCTTCATTATTAAACATAATTAATGAAAAATTAGACCCTGCAAGTTCCTGCATTATATAATTACAATCTTTTTTTGCACCATCAATTCTTCTTTGATTTCCAGAATAATCCTCTGCTAACATGCTCAAAGTATTATCAAATACAAATGTAACATCAAAATCGTTTGATAAAGCTTTTTTATTTGAAGAAAATACCATTGGTCTAATATTTATAACAAACATTAAAACAACAATAGCAATTTGACGAACTAAACTCCATCCTCTTCTTCCTTTTATTGATATAATCAAAACTAAAACAACACAGATAATGGACATAATCCATATCGGTATAATTGGATAAATAATCATACTTTCACCTTTTTATTCAATATAAATAATATAAAAATAGATACAGTTAAAATTATAAATGGAATTTTAGGAATATCAGTTTTTATAATTTCTTTTCTACCTTTTATAGCAGATTTTTCCTTTTTATTAATTCCTTTTACAATTTCATCAATGCTTCTAGAAGATTTATATTTATACAATGCTCCTCCTGTTGATTCTACTGCACTTTTAAATTCCTCTTCTTTACTTATACGTTCAGTTCCTAATCCATATACTGTAATATTTTTTTCTTTGCAAATTTGAGTGGCTTCATCAAGCGTATAAACTGGTGTACCAGCCAAAGCATTATCTGTAGCAAAAATTATTGTCCTTGATCTTTTCTCCTCTAAATTTGAAAAACTATATGCACACGAAGCTAAACCATCTCCAATAATTGAACTTCCCTGTCCCTCATTTGTTCCAGCATTTAAATATGTCATAGACTCATAATCATCATATACACCATCTATAGAATTTTCAAAACCTCTTTCTAATTTTTCTAAATTTTCCATAACATAATCATAATCATCAGTAAGTGGACATACAACAACAGCCGAAGAATCAAATATAGTAATTCCTATACGTTCACCTTTAAGCTCTTTTACAATTTCTTTAAAACTTTTTACTATTTCATTATCCAAAGCAGCAACTGAACCAGAAACATCTAAACACAAAAAAATATCTCTATTATATTGCTCTGGCTCAATAATATCAACGGAAATTGGACGAGCTAACAACACAAGTGATAACAAAATACATAATATACATACACATTTTGTACATATAGAAAGGAACTTATATTTTTTTATAACCTTTTTATAATATGGTGTATTTTCTATATATTTTGTGTTTGCAACTTTTTTTCCATTTTTATAATTATTTTTAAATTTTATAACAATTAATACTATTAACAAAACTATACCAACATATAAAATCCATGAATTTACTAACTCCATTTTTCAATTACCTTTCTTGTTTTATCTATTGAATTTTTTATATTACCTATAGATGTTCTTGCAAATTCTGGTTCATAATATTCTTTTACTAATTCATATAATTCTGGAATATTCAAATGCTTTATTTCATCTAATGTATAATTTTGTACTTTAATTTTTGTAACCTCTTGAACAAATCCCCTTATAATTTTACTAGTATGCTGATATGCAATTCTAATTGATAGTTTATTGTTATTTATTTTAAATTCAACTTCATTTAATTTTTTTATGTATTTGCTTTTAATCTTTCCCAAATCCAATGGTTTAACTATATGCTCCGGTATTTTTTTTGTTTTCTTTACTTTATATTTTAAAATTAACCATATTACATAACTAATACAAATTATACAAAGCACAATAATTGGTACTGTGGAATATGTAAATGGCCTTTGTAAATTAACGGATGTTTGCATTTCTATGCCTTTCTAATAAATTTATTATTTTTAATGGAACTTCTGAATTTGATTCTATCGAAACCATAGAAATTCCATATTTTTTTAACTTTCTTTCAGCATTTTCGTACATTTGCTTTTTCATTTTTAATTCATATTCTTGAAGTTTTTTATCTTTAAATATTAGCTCTGGAATATATTTATTACTATCTATGTTAAATCCCTTACTTCCAGTAATATCAGCATCATTAACATTTATAAACATAACATCATTCATATAAGTTAATTGTTCTAATGTATTTTTACTAACATTCTCTATTCCATCAATATCTGTTATTACAAATATAATTAATCTTTTCTTTATATGTTTTACTATATAATCTAATGATTTTTCTAAATTTGAATTATCTGCTTTTTCAACATCAGCATTATACTCGTTCAAAATTTTTTCAATATTGTACAATCCCATTTTTAATTGGTGATATACAATATTATTACTATTGTATACTGATCCAACATAATCACCATTTTTATTTGCTAAATATGCTATTGTTCCAGCAGACATAAGAGCGACCTCTTTTTTTTCTTCATTTTTTTTAGTATCAGCTAACATCTTTTTCCCTGTATCTAAAACAATCATAATATTATGCTTTTTTTCAGCAACAAACTGTCTAACTAAAATATGATTACTTCTTGCAGAAGCCTTCCAATCAATATCTTTTACATTATCCCCAATAATATATTCTCGCAAATCTTCAAAATTCATACTACGTCCTTTATAAATAGATTTGTATGAACCATCTAATAAATTTGAAGTTTTTTTATTAGAATATATTGATATATTTGCTTTTATTTTTGTAACATAATCTTTTATCATGGTGTAGGTACAGCTCCAAAAATAGCATCTATTATTGTTTCGACATTCACATTATCTGCCATAGCTGAAAAGCTAAGTGATATTCTATGTCTTAAAACACTATATTTTAACAATTTAACATCATCTGGGATAACATAACCTCTTCCATTTATAAGAGCTACAGCTTTTGCAACATCCATAAAGGCAATTGCACCTCTAGTACTTGAACCTAAAGTAATATATTGAGCCAAATCTTTTGAAATATATTTTTCAGGATGTCTAGTTGCATCAATAATATTTACAATGTATTGCTTTATTGAATCATCTATATAAACTTTTTCTGCCATTTTTTGAATATATCGCAATTCTTTTAATTCAATTACAGGCTCTCCTTTTTCAAAAGCATTATTTTCAATTCTACTTAAAATTTCAATTTCCTCGTTTACTGTTGGATAATCTAACTTTTCCTTAAGCAAAAATCTATCTAATTGAGCTTCTGCAAGCAAATATGTTCCTTCTTGCTCTATTGGATTTTGAGTTGCAATTACAATAAATATTTTAGGCATTTTATAAACTTCTCCACCAATAGTTACTTGGCGTTCTTGCATTGCCTCAAGCATAGCACTTTGAGTTTTCGCACTTGATCTATTAATCTCATCTAATAAAACAAAATTAGCATAAACAGGTCCTAATTTTGTGTCAAATGCATTTGTAGAATAATTAAATGTCTGTGTACCAATTATATCACTTGGCAATAAATCTGGTGTACATTGAATTCTCGAAAATTTTCCAGAAACAGCTTCTGTCAAAGCCTTTGCTGCTGTTGTTTTTGCTAATCCAGGAACAGATTCCAATAAAATATGTCCATTAGCAATTACAGAAACCAATAAAGAAAGAGCCAAATTTTCCTGTCCAACAACCCTTTGGCTATAATAATACTTTATTCTTTTAACTCTATACTTACATTTATCCAGCTCTTCTTGTGAAATTTCAGTACTTCCATCCTTTTTCATAAATTTTTCCATTATAATCTTTACCTTCCTTATTTCTAATAAACTTTTCATTGGTTGTAATTTATTCTAACAAAATTATCACATAACAATAAATTAATGTCAAGATTGATGTGTCAATGGTTGTCAATGGGGACGGTTCTGATTGACAACCTTTTTGTTAAAGGAAGGTTCAGAAAATATGTCAGAGGTTGTCAATCAGAACCGTCCCCATTGACAACCATTGACACCCTTTTGACAACTCATTGACCACCCTTAGTCAAAAATTAGGTCTTGAATTATTATTTTGTTATGGTAAAATAATATCAAATTTATAAATTTTTAGGAGGGTTAATTATGAACTTTAATAAATGTAAAAGATGTGGCTGTTTTTTTGTTGCAAATGGTGATACTTGTCCTGTTTGTACTACAAAGGATAATAATGATATTTCAACTTTAAATAATTATTTTTCTGAAAATGAAAATACTGTTTCAATTAATGATTTATCTAGTATTACTGGTATTTCTACAAAAAATTTAACTAGATATGTAAATGATAATAATTTTGATTTCAAAAAACAAATTAAATTATAAAAAAAGCCTGTAATTTTACAGGCTTTTTTCTATTTATTTCTATTTAGAATTTTATATATTTATTTGGATCTAGGCTATGACCTGAACCGCTTGCACTTCTTAATTCGAAGTGTAAGTGATGTCCTGTTGATGTTCCGTGATTTGGATCAGATTCTGCTCCTCCTTCTAGTCCTATAGTTTGACCTTGAGATACTTTTTCCCCAACTTTTACATTTATTTGTGATAAGTGTGCATAGAAACTATATACTGTTTCCCCATTTACAATATGTTTAATTTCAATGCAATTTCCATATCCATTTTGTGTTCCAGCATAAGTTATCTCACCGTCTGCTACAGCTAGAATTGGAGTATGCCATGTTCCTACTATATCTAAACCACTATGTAATTTTTCAACTCCTGAAATTGGATGAACTCTATATCCATATGCTGAAGAAATTCTATAGTCGCAATTCATTGGTAATATAAATCCATTTTCATTAGCGCTTTGGCTTTCGACTGCTATTTCTTCATTTAGGCTATTTGTCGCAATTTCATTATTAGTTGTAACTACATCTGGATCAACCCATTGGATAACTGTTGCTTTAGTATGATAATTTTTCTTTAATATAGCTCTATCTAACGAATTGACTATTTTATCCCCATTTAAGTCAAAACATTCTTTTTCAGCTTTGTTATCATCTGTAATTGAACAATAATTATCATTTAAAGCTACCAAGTCATCTAACTCAATTTCACCACTTCCGTCTACATCTCCACCTAGTAATTCAATGTCATCAAGTACTGCTCCTAAACCATCTTTTATATCTATTCCTGTGATTCTATAACTTAAGTATCCTGGTTTATTAAATACAATATCGTATTTTCCTGGCTCTAAAATAACTTCATAAGTTCCATCTGCATTTGTTTGTACACTGCTTATTACTTCTCTTGGATCTTTTATATCTCCCTCAATACGTGTATCATCTGTTTGATATACAGTAATTGTAGCATAATGCTCACCTACTATATTTGCATCAAAAACCTTACCTGTTATTGTAGTCTTTTTAATTAATGTTAATGAATATTCCTTAACAGTTCCATCTGGTGCAGTTACTTTAATTGTTCTAACAGTTGTTAGTTGTGTAGCAATTGTAGCTGTTACAGTATTTACATTTTCTGTTCCGCTATCAATTGATACTTTAGCTTTTTCATCTGCGGTTGTTACTTTAACATCTACAGAATTTACATTTTTAACAATATGTTCAAATGTACTTAAATCAACTTTTTCATCATTTACTAAAATTTCTTTTATTTCAGTATTATTAGATAATCTATGTAATTTTATATTATATGTTTTCTTTTCAGTTCCATTTTGTGCAGTTATAATTACTGGTATTACCACATCATCCACACCTTTTGAAATTTCTAGTATTGCTGTAGATTCTGATAATTCTTCATCTTCATCAGCAATTTTTACACTTGCCTTTTCATTTGTTGCTTTCACATATATTTTTACTTTATTATCTAACCTTTTAATATCTACTTCATATGGATCTGATATAACAATATCATTAACTTTTATTATTTCGGCTGAAGCATCAGCAGATTTTTTAATAATATTAATATAATATTTTTCAGTTTTTCCAGTTTCAGATTTTACCATCATTTCCACTTTTGTTATTTCATTTGTTGTATCTATATCTGTAATTACATTTCCTATATTAGAAATTTTATTAACAACTACTGTTGCATAATTACTATTTGCCATTACAGATAATGTTACTTCATCATTTTTTGCATCAATATAAGCTGTATATGTTTTTGTTGTTTCATCATAATTTTTACATTCGATTCCATCAACTAAAACTGTATTTATTGTATTATCATCTGAAACTTTTTTAATTGTTAATGTTTCTTGCATTATTTCTCCATTTTGTGAAGTGACTTTAATTAAAACATTTGTATATTTTTCTTTGCTTAATTCAACAGTCTTTTCAGATTGCTTAATTTCTTGTGCATTTTTTTCAATTTGAATACTTGCATATTCGTTATTTGCTACTACTTTTACAATTGCTTCTATATTGCTCTCTTCTACTTCTGCTATATAATTTCCATCTCCATCTTTTTCAACTAAAGTATCATTTACAAAAATTTCTTTAATTGTATTATCTTTAGAAATTTTAATTAATTTTATGTAATAAGTTTGAGATGCTCCATTTTCTGCAATTACATTAATTTCTACGGTTGTTTCTTCTACACCGGCTGAGGAAGTTATACTCAATAAACCAATTGCTGAATTATCCCCATTTTCAATTGTAGCATATTCACTTATTGTCTTCACATCTATAGCTGATTCTGTACTATCAGCTGGAATAAATGTTGTATAAGTTTTTGTTTCTTTATTATATGTATTAGTGATATTATCTGAATTAACCTTAACATATTCTATTTCATTATTGCTTGATAATTTATTTATTGTAACAGGATATATTGTTTTACTTCCATCTTGTGCAGTTACTGTTATATTCAATGTTGTTGTCTTTCCACTAGATAGATTTACAGTTCTTTCAGTTTGTTTTAATTCTGCCTCTTCAGTACCCATTGCAACTGTTGCATACTCATTACTTGATATTGCTTTTAAATTAACTTCTGTTACATTTTCAGCAACATTTATAATATATGTTCCATCATCTTGTTCATCAATTTCTGTTTTATCTTTATACAACGAATCTAATGTACTATCATTAGAAATTTTTTGTAATACTATTGTATATGTTCTTACACTTCCATCTTCTGCTACAACGTCAACATTTACATTTGTAATATCATTTTCGGTTTCAGCTGTATATGATATTGTAGATTTTGATTCAAGTGAATCAATTCTTAATGTAGCATATTCACTTAATGCCTTAATATCAATTGTTGCTGATGTACTGTTATTTGGAATAAATGCTTTATATGTATATGATTTTTCATCATATTCTGTTAGCCCTGTGCTGTTTACTTTTACATATTCCAAATCTTTTATATCAGAAACCATATTAATTGTTAAAACATAATCTTTTACAATAGTTGTATCTTCTGCTGTTATTTTAATTGGAACAGTTATTACTTTGGCAGTTGTAGTATCTACACTAACAGTAGCATCACCTTTTGATGTTGCTGTTTCATTATTAATTGCAATCGTAGTATTTTCATTAGTCGTTTTTACTCTAACATCAGATGACTTAATGCTTTCAAGCACTTCTGCAGTATATGTTCCATCATCATTCGGCTCTATTTCTTTATTATTTACATATAGTTTAATAATTGTTGCATCCTGAGATAATTTTTTAATTACTAAATCTCTATTTTCAACTGTACCATCTTCTGCAATTACAGTAATTGTAAATATGTTTTCATCACTTATTGTTGTAACTTCTGCAGTTGCAGTATGTTTATTCAAATCTCCAGTATCAATTTTTACAGTTGCTTGTTCATTTTCTGTTTCTACATATATATTAGATACATCAACAGAATTATCAATTATCATTGTATATTTCTTATTAACTTCATCATAAGTTGATGTTACATCTGAATTATTAACAGTTAATTTACTAATATTTGTATTGTTTGATATTTGCTCTATTTCTAATGTATATGTCTTAGTATCAACATTATTTTGTGCTGTAATAATTATTGGTATTGATACAACCTTATTTCCATTAGGTAATGTACGTACAAAAGTATTTTCTTTTATAGATTTTTCACTTGTATCAATTTGAACATAAGCATACTGATTTGTTGCTATTGCTTTTATAGTTACTTCTGTTACACCTGGAGTTGCAGTCACATAATAAGTATCTTCATCTGTTAGTATTGCAGACTTGCCATCTACTGTTATAGATTGAATTCCTGTATCTGAAGATTCTTTTATAATATCAACAGAATACATTTTTATACTTCCATCTTCAGCTGTTACTTTAATATTTACAACAGCTTCTTGACTTGTCATTGATATATTTTTTGTTACAGTATGAATTACTTCATCGTCATCATCTAATTGAACTTTTGCACCTTCATGTGTTGTTTCTACATATAATGGAACACTCGTTAAGCTTGCTTTAACAAATGCCGTATATCTTCCATTAACAGCAACTACTTCTTCTCCATTTACTGTTACTTTATTTAACGTATTATCATTAGAAACTTTTTCAATATTTACAGTATATTGTTTTTCTGTACCATCTTGTGCCATTACAGTTACTATTACTTGTTTTGATTGTACTGAGCTTAAATCAATATTTAATTTATCTTCTCCAATAGAATACTCATTATTTTCTATTTTTACTTTAGCATATGCACTTACTGTTTTTACATCTAATTCATAATTTGTATCTTTTATAGGAACTTTAACAGTATATACATCTTCATCATTAGTACCAATTTGACCATCAACTTTTACATATTCAAGTTCTGTATTATTTGACTTTTTAATAATTCTTAATGTATGTTCAACTTGATCTTCTTCTACTGGTGAACTTATATTAATCTTTAATACTGTTTCTTCATCAGGAGTATTTACATTAAATGTTACACTTCCAACACCACTTACTATGTTTCCTACTTTTATGTTTGCTTTGTTTGAAGATGCATTTATTATTACATCAGCTTGAGTACAATTTGGATCTATCCAAGCAATATATTCTCCATCCGTATTTTCAGCTTCATTATCATTAACAACAATTTTATCTATTGTTAATAAGTATTTCTTAATTATTTCTAGTGAATATTCCTTTTCATTTCCATTTTCTGCTTGTACAGTTATTTTAACAATATTAGTGTCATCTGGAATTGTTAATTTTCTTGTTGTCTTATTTATTTCATATTCATTATCTCCTATTTTGACTTTTGCTACATCTTTAGAAGTTACAGCTGTTAAATCTATTTCATTCAAATCATTTGGTACAATCATTTGATAATTTGTTTCTGAAGTTTGAACAATCTTATCATCATCAATACCATTAGCTGATATAGATAATAATGAATTATCACTTGAATATCTTTGTAATATTACATGATGTACCTTTGTTGTTCCATCTTCGGCTGTTACTACTATTTGAACATCTTTTTCTTCATCTAAGACATTTACAATTTCAGTATTTTCTCTAACTTTATCTTCATTTCCGTCAATTGAAACTAAAGCTTTCTCATTTGAAGTAATTACATGAATTTCACCACTGCTGTTATTTCCAATTTTAGCAATATACTTACCATCTTCTACACTTATTAGAGCTCCATTTACATATACTTCCAATAAATCTGTATTATTAGATAATTTTTCTATATTTAGTTTATATGTTTTTTCTGTGCCATCTTCGGCTGTTACAATAATATTAAATACAGTTATATCACCTGTTAAAGATTCTTGTTTTATAACTTTATTATCTGTACCATTTTCATTAATTCCAACTTTAGATAATATATCATTTGCCATAGCTTCAATATTTACAGAATCTTTAGCACTAATTACTTTTACATGATATTCGCCATCGTCAGATTTTTCAACAATGTTTCCATCAACTTTAATGTATGATAACTCAGCATCATCAGACATTTGGCCAACTTCTAATATATAATCTTCATTTGTAACTCCATCTTGTGCTGTAATATTTACATTTACTGTTGTTATATTATTTGCTTCATCTTTATTTACTGTATTTGTTGAAGAACCGATACCTGATGCAAAGTTTCCAATTTTAACTTCAGCTAAATTATCATCTGCGATTGCTGATACAGCGAAATCTTTTGCAGATTTTGCAACCTTCGCCTGATATCTATTTGTATATGGAACTTGTATAGCTTCAATTCCATTTACTGTAATTTTACTTAATTTAGTATTATCTGGTAATCCATAAATAATTAAGTCATATGTTTTTTCTGTTCCATCTTCTGCTTTAACATTAATTTTAACAGTTATATCTTTAGAATCCATTGCCACATTTTTAGTAATTTCATTTACTTCATATGCAATATTATTAATTGCTATTTGAGCAAATTCATTTGTAGTTTTTGCATTAATACTTACTTCTGAAACTTTAGAATTTAAAGTAACTTCATATGTATTTTCCTTTGTTGTACTCAATGTTGCACTCAATTCATTAACTTTTACAAATTCTAATGTTGTATCACTTGAAGCTTTTTCTAGCACTAATGTATATTTTCCAATACTTCCATCTTGAGCTTTAACTTTAATTGGTACAGAATATGTATCTGATTCAAAATTAATATTTAATGAATCTTTTTCAATAATATATTCATGTGTATCAATTGCAACTTCTGCCAATTTGTAATTAGCAATTGCTGTAATAACCATATCTTTATATTTTTCATTTACTTTCGCAGTATAAATATTTGTACCTTCAACTCTAGTAGCTTTTACAGACATATCGTCATTAGCAACTATAATTTCTTTCAATATATTATCTGTTGATGGTTTTCTTATTATTAATGTATAATTTTGTACATTTTCTACATTATTGCTATCTGTAACAGTAATATTAAATTGATTTACAAGCTCTGGAAGGTCAACTTTAACTTGACTTCTACCAATTTCAGCTGTATTTGTTGCAATTTGAACTTTACTTGTTTCAACAGATGCAATTGCCAAAACTTCAGCTTCAACAGCATTTGCTGTAACAGTAACTTCATATGTATTATTTTCAGACATTTCAATTTCTTTACCATTTACATACAATAAACCAAGTGATGAGCCGTCTTTAGTTTTATGTATGTTTAATGTATATTCCTTTTCTTGTCCATCATATGAAACAACTATTTTAACAGTTGTTATATCTCCTGTTAATTTTATTCTTCTTGTACTTTCTTTAATTTCTTCACCTATTTTATTGATGTTTATTCCTGCAAGTTCATATAATGCAGACGCATTAACTTCAACTTCAGTTTTATCTTTATCAACAACAATACTATATTCTAAGAAATTATTTTTACTTGCATCTACTCCATCTACTTTTACAGACTCTAAATCTGTTACTGCAGATTTTTTATAAATTGTAAGTACATAAGTAATTTCTTTTCCACTTTCAGAAATTACCTTGATTGGAACTGTTTTTACTAAATTATCCTTTATTGAAATATCTTTAGTAGCTTCATGAATTACTTCAGCATCACCATCAATTCCAACTTTTGAAACAGCGCTTGTTGTTATTGCATCAACATTTGCAGTTTCACAATCTTCTAATATTACAGAATATTCATTTGAATTTACTGAAGTTGCCTCTATGCCATTTACATATAAATGCTCTAAATCTACATTTACAGATTGTTTTATAACAGTTAATGTATAATCAAATTGTGTTCCATTTGCAGTTTCAACTTTTATTGGAATTTCTGTTTTTGCATCAACTAATTTTACTGTATCAATAAGAGTACCCTTTTCATACCAAATATTACCACCGTTTATACTTATTTTATCATTTTCATCTTTAGTTGTTATTAATAAATTACCTTCATTTTCATCCGTAGCTATTGTTACTTCATATTTCTTTGCACCTACAATTGATGCAGTAATTCCGTTTACAGATATCTTATTTATTCTTTGTGCATCTAAAGGCTCTACTACTACAACTACATCTTTAGATATATTTGAATCTTTGCTTGTTACAGTTATAGTGGTTTCTCCTTCAGCTATAGCTTTTATTTTTGCATTTTCTTCAATTGTAACTATATTAGTATTATTAGACTTCCATTCAAAATCATCGACATTTTTTAAATCTTGTTTTAACACATTAAATCTTTCAGAACTTATTTTAAATTCTTGTATATCATTAACACTCATTAAAACATTATCTGGATTGATATCGAATTCTTGCTTTCCAACTAATATATATTCATTTGAATTAATATTTGTTTCATTTCCAAGTGTACCATATGTATTTAGTCCTGAACCATATACTAATCCATCTGCAGTAATTACATATGTATTATTTACACCTGCGCCAACAGAAATTACATTTTTATCAATATTTACAGGTGTTGGAGAAGCTACAGCTGTATTATTTTTAGTTCCTAATTCCCCATTAGCATTTTCTCCCCATACATATGCTTTTCCTTCATTTGTTAATATCATATAATTTCCAGCTTTTGCAGATATATCTACTACATCTTTTCCAGCATATATTGTAGAAATATTATTGTTATTTATTTTTACAACATTTCCATCTTTATTTATACCAACTAACTCATCTCCACAAGCTACTTTTATGATATCAACGAAATCTTTAATTACAGCAAAATTTTCATAATTTACGCCAACAATATTTGTAGTATTTCCAGAAATATATACCCTACCTTTATTATCAATCAAAGCTGTATAATCTTTTCCTGCTGATATATCAACAATTTTAGTTCCTGGTATATTTAATTTAATTGGTTCATCTGTTGTCTTTATATTGCCTAATCCTAATTGTCCATTACTGTTTGATCCCCAAACATATACTTCTCCATATTTATTTAATGCAACTGCATGATTATATCCAGCTGATATTTTTGAAACATCACTTATTGAACTTATTAATGTTGGTGTTGTATATGATGATTTATTACCCAAACCAAGTTGTCCATAACTATTATCACCAAAACTCCATACAGTTCCATCACTTCTTAATGCTAAAGTATATTGATTTCCAACAGAAATATCTTTATATGATTTTAAAATATTTATTTCTTTTGGAATATTAGAAGATTCTAATGATGAATTTCCTAATTCTCCATTTGAATTATATCCATAAGACCATATACTTCCATCAGCTTTTAATGTTATTGCATAATTATTACCAGCAAAAGTTTTAGGAGCATTTTTGTTATCTTTTTCACCTACTCTTACAATACAAATTTGAACATCATTTGTATTGTTTTCAGTAACTTTAATCCAAGTTACTCCTATATTTTTACCAGTAACTATGCCATTATCATCAACTCCTGCAATATCATTATTTAAAGATTCATATTTATAATCAGAATTAGAAACATTATCTTTAAATACATTAAATTCAAATTGTGAATTTAGCTCTATTTGTTTAGTATTTTCTATATTAACAAATACATCATTTTCTTTTAATGAAAAACTTTGTTTTCCTACTTGAACAGGATATACACTATTTGATGATGTTCTCATTGTACTTAATCCGTGATAATAATCACCACAAGCCCATACAGAGCCATCATTTTTTATAAACATAGAATATGTATTTCCAGCAGTTATATAATTTACATCATTTATTGTATTTAGTAATTTAAATTCTTTGTTATAATCCTTTGTTCCATTTCCTAATTGACCTAAACTATTTAATCCTGTAGCATATACATTTCCGCCTTTTGTTAAAATCATAGAATGAGATTTTCCTGCTGAAATATCCATAATACCACTTATATTTAATATTTGTGTTGGTGTATTTATTGTCTCTACAGTGTTTATTCCTAATTGTCCATAAACATTGTATCCCCATGAGTACAATTTTCTTGAAGTTGTTAACGCTAAATTATGGTATTCTCCAGCAGATATAAATGCAACATTTTCTAGTGATTCAACTTTTTCAAATATATTACGTTTATATTCTGTTCCAGTTAAACTACCAAAACTATTATTACCTGTTGTATATACAAATCCATCAGTTGTAACCAATATTGCATGCGATTTTCCTGCTTTTACATCTAATACATTTTTAATATTTTCTACACTTGTAGGTAATTTTCTGTTTTCATAATTTCCTATTCCAAGCTCACCATTTGTATTTAATCCCCAAACAACTAAGTTATTTGACTCCGTAATAGCAAAGCTAGAATTATATCCTGCTGAAATTTTTACTATTTTCTCTGCAAGATCAACTTTTATAGGTTCAGAACTGTTAGAAACCACATTGTTTCCTAATTGATAATAATTATTATTTCCCCATGCCCAAACAATTCCATTTTCATCTAATGCCAATACATGATTTTCTCCTGCTGATATTTCAACTATTTTAGCATTTGTACCAAATTTAACTTGAGCTAAATTATCATTATCAACTTTTGTTCCTGTACCTAGCTCTCCATTTGCATTTAATCCATACGACCATACAGTACCATCAGCTTTTAATATAACTTGTGTTGAATTTACTGTAATTGTCATTGGTTTTACTAATGCACCAGATTTTATAACACTTACTTGTATTATAGCTTTATTATCAGTACCATCTTGACTTACTGTTACTGAAGTAGTTCCTTCTGATAAACCTGTTACTTCACCAGTTTGAGAATCTACTTTTATTATTTGTTTATCATTTGACAAATATGTTAATCCATCTGAAGTTACTTCATTTTTCAAATTAAATGATTTAACATTAGCACTTAATGTTGCTTTTTCTGATTTTCTTAAAGTTAAATGATTTGTATTTACAACAATATCTTCTGCACCAACTAATACTGGAGTTATAGAATTTGCATTAACACAATTTCCTAAAGTTCCATTTAAACCATTACCCCATGCATATACTTTACCATTTGAATTAACATATATTGCATGATTCTTTCCTGCTGATACTAATATTCCATTTGAAATATTAGTATTCTTTTTAGGTAATACCTGATCATTTGATTGATCTGTACCTAATTTATTTTGATCATTTGATCCCCAAGTATATACTTCTCCATTATCTAATACTGCCATTGTGAAATTATTTCCAGCTTTTATTTGTCTTATATTAGTTAAAGTTTCTGTTCCTGTACTATTTTTTATGATAGTAGGTACTAAGCAATTTACTTTAGTTCCATTTCCACATTGACCATTTGTATTTGTACCTAATGCATATGCAGTTTTATCTTTAGTTAAGAAAACTGTATGATTTTCTCCTGATGATATATCAATTACATTTTCTAATCCAGAAACTACTGCTTTTGTTTCCAAATTAATTGCCTTATTATCCACAGTTATTCCATAATTTCCAGAAACTTTTGTAACATTTTCTATATTGCTAATTTTTACTGCAACTTTTCCATATCCTTCGCCACATGCATATACATTTCCATCATAATCTAATAAATATGTTGCATTTTTATACGCTGTAATTTCTGCAATGTTGCTAATTTCTTTTCCATATTCATCAACTACACTTACTAATGTAGTTGAATTTGAAGTACTACTATTTCCTAATTGTCCTTGTGAATTTAATCCACTTGTTAATACCTTATTATCTTTTGTTAAAATTACTATATGAGAATCTCCTGTAGCAATTTGTCTTACTTTAGAGCTTAATTCAATTTGTTTTGGTTCATTTCTATTCTCAGTATCACCTAATGCTAATTGACCACAACTATTTGCTCCCCAGCTCCAAATACTACCATCTGATTTTAATGCAATATTAAAATCATTATCAGATTTCACATCTATTACAGAATCTGAATTTTTATCTAATACTTCTACATAAATATTAGCTGTTTTTCCAGAAGTATTATGTGATACAACAATTGTTGTAAAACCACTATTGTTAGCAATAATTTCACCATTATTTATACTTGCAATGTCTGGATTAATTGATTTAAATGTAAATCCATTTGAATCAATTACATCTTTTCTTAAATTAAATGTATTATTTAAAGTTACATTTACATCTGATTTATCTCCAACATTCATTGTTATGTAATCATTTTCCTTAACAATTTTTACACTTCCAATTAATGTAGGAACTTGTTTTTCAACACGATCTGATTGTCCAAGTTGACCAACAGTATTTAATCCCCATGAATATACAAAACCATCATCTTTAACATATGTTGCAAAATTTTGACCTGCTGAAATTCTTTCAACATTTTCGCTTTCAACTTTTGTTGGTACAGAAATATAATTATCATTTACACCTAATCCTAAACTATAATTACTATTTCTACCAAAGCTATATACCTCTCCAGCTCTTGTTAATACATATGAATTATATTGACCAGCTTTAATCGATTCAGCTAATGGTATATTTTTTACAACACTTGGTGAGTTATTCTTTTCTGTATTACCACTACCTAATTGACCATATGAATTATTACCCCAAGCATACACCTTTCCTGATGCATCTAAAGCTAAATTATGACTGTCACCAGAAGCTATTTCTACAATATTTTGTAGTCCAGCTATTTTTTTGTTTAAATCTGTAATATTCCATACTGTTCCATATTCAGAAAGTATTAATTTTCCAGAAATATCTATAACCTTGCAATAGAAATTTAATTTAGTAGGTACTAATGAATATCCTTCTCCCCATACATATAGCTCTCCATCTTTATTAATTGCAAAACTTGTATTTTCATATGCAGAAATTTTTACTATATTTTCTAGACATTCAACCTTGCCAATGTTTCCATTATTAATATTATTTCCATTTCCAAGTTGTCCACTTTCATTTGCACCGAAGCTATACACATTACCATTTTGATCAATTGCTAATGTATGATTTTTTCCAACAGCAATTTTTGTAAATTTAAGTCCTAGATCATTTTTTATTTTAATTGGTTCAATATGATTTTCATTTGACATACCCCCAATACCTAATTGTCCATAAGTATTATCACCAAATGTAAATAATGAACCATTTGTTTTTAATGAAACTGTGTGTTTATTTCCAGCTTTAGTATCCATTGCAGAAACTTCATCTTTATCTAAAACATTAACTTCAGCTCTTCTTGCAAAATTTCCTGCAACTACATCAATATAAGTTTTTCCTAAAGATTTCGCCATAACATTTCCGTCTTTATCAACTGATGCTATTTTTTCATCTTGTGATGAATAGCTAATTTCTTTTGAGTTTTTATAATCATATAGGTTAAATCCAAATTCATATTTTGAATTTATTTTTTGTGTTTGTCCAATATTATTAAATGTAAAATCTAATGTATCTACACTTAAAAGATCATTACTAATATTTTCTGGGATATTTATTGTAACTGTTGAAGAATTTCCTAGTTGTCCATATTCATTATATCCAGTTGCCCATACTTCTCCATTTTCTTTAGCAAACACACTATAATTCTTTCCTTTTTGAGCAATAAATACGCTATTTAATTCCGTATCTACAGATTCTTTTACATATACAGGAACTGATGTGCTTATATTAGTTCCATCACCAAGTTCGCCATATCCATTATTACCCCAAGCAAGAACTTTACCATCATCTGTTATTGCTAATCCACCATAATATCCACAAGATATAGAAGCAATATTTTTCATTCTATTTCCATCTATCCCAGATATTTGTTTTGGAATTGATCCACCGACATCTGTCAATGCACCAAGTGTTGCATAACCAAATCCCCAAACAGTTCCATCATCTTTTAATGCTAATGCCTGCTCTGTTGTAGATGCAGAAATATCTATAATTCCAGATAAATTTGTAACTTGTACTGGTTGTAATCTTGTAGTGTTAGTACCATCACCTAATTGACCATTTGAATTATATCCCCATGCATATAAATTTCCTTCATCAGAAATTGCATATACAGACTTATTTCCACCTTCTACTTTTGTAATATTCGAAATTAATGTTACCTTTACAGGCAATTTTTTATTTGATTTATCGCCTGTACATAATTGGCCATAATCATTTAATCCCCATGTAAATACATTTCCATCATTATCCAATGCAATTGACATACTCTTAGCAGTAGAAATTCCTTTAATATTTTCAATAAATCCATCTCCTGACTCATTTTTTACTTGAACAGGAACTGTTGAATTTGTATAATTTCCAATACCTAATTGACCTTTATCATTAGCTCCCCAAGACCATAAAGTTCCATCTTGTTTTAATGCCAATACATGGTTATTGCTTACTGCAATTTTAACAATATTATCTATATCAACTTTTGTTGGAGTTAATCTATTTTCATTATCTCCTAATCCTAATTGACCTTTATCATTTAAACCAAAGCTCCATACAGTACCATCTGATTTTAATGCAATAGTTGAATACTCTGTTGTTACAACTTGAGGGAATGCAATATCATTTTCCTCTAAAACATAAACATCAACATAAATTGTTTTATTAGTATTTACTTCTGTTATTCCAATTTTAGTTTTTCCACGTTTAACGCCTGTTATATTTCCAAGTCTATCAACTTTTGCAATATTTTCATTTTTACTTTCATATGAATATTGACCATTTGACATGCTATCATATAGTAAATTAAATCCTACACTTAGCTCTGGTTTTAATTCATAAGTTCCACCTATTTTATGTATTGTAATTTCGTTCTCTGGAACTTTTATTTTTATATTACTTATACATACCCATTCTTTTCTATTTGATGTTGTACCATCACCTATTTGTCCATAATTATTTTTTCCAGCTTCCCATACTGTTCCATCATCTTTTACAATTACAGAATGTGTATCACCTGCTGAAACTTCCAAAACATCTTCAAATAGATCTGCTGTTTTACTATATTTTACTTGAACAGGATTTAACTTATTAGATGTATCCTCATCTCCAAATTGATAATTATTATCAGAGCCCCAAGCAAATACTTTTCCATCATTTGTTTTAGCAATTACATGCTTAGATCCACATGATACATACTCAATATTTCCTAATTTAGATCCATCATTCATAACAACTTGTGTTGGTATATTTTTATTAATTGTTGTGCCATCACCTAATTGTCCACTACCATTTATACCAAAACTATAAACTTCACCACTTGTTGTTACAAGTACACTATAGTCTAGACCAGTAGAAATTTGTACTATATCTTTTACTGTTGATAAATTAGTTGGATATAAACTATTTACCTTAGTTCCAATACCTAATTGTCCAGATGTATTTAATCCCCAAGCCCATACATTACCATCTATATCTAATGCCAAGCTTGAATGTCTTCCTGCTGATATTTCTTTAATTCCACTTAATCTTCTTACTTTTACTGGGATACTTCTTCTTGTTGTTGTACCATCACCTAATTGACCATATCCATTATAGCCCCAAGCATATACTGTACCATCACTATTTAAAGCAATACTATGGTTTGCACCAGCATCAATTCTAATAATATTTTCCAAATTTTCTACTTGGACAGGTGTTGTTACATTTGTTGTTGTATTATTTCCAATTTGACCATAGTTATTTAAACCTGTAGCCCATACTGTTCCATCCTCTTTTAAGAATAATACATGATTGTTTCCACATGCTATATCAACAACATTATCAATATCTATTTTAGTAGGTTCAAGTTTTCTTGCAGTATCACCAACACCAAGATTTCCATATGCGTTATATCCCCATGACCAAACTGTTCCATCAGCTTTTAATGCTACAGTAAAGTCTATTCCGCTTTTAATCTTTGGATTTGCAATGTTGCCTTTTCTTACTATTTTAACTACTACAGTTGCTGTATCACCTGTTTCATCATTTGTTACTTCAATACGAGCATTACCATATCTAACTGCTGTTATTAATCCTTTTTCATCTACTTTTGCAATATTTTCATTTAATGACTTATATGTATAATTTTCATTTTCTAATGTTTTATATAAAATATTAAATCCTAAATCCATTGAGGCATTTATTTGTTTTTGCTCTCCAATATAATTTAATATTACAATTGGATCTTCTACCTTCAAACTTGTATGACTTATTCCAACTAGAGTTTTAGAAGTATCTAATGTACCATCACCTAATTGACCATATCCATTATAACCAGATGTATAAACTCTTCCTAGCTTATCTGCTATAGCCATTGTATTATTAGTATTTCCAGTTAGAAGTGAATTTTCAAATTCGCCATTACCATACTCACCTAAAACTTTTGTATATAATTTGTTATTTACATTTGTATTATTTCCTGCATTTCCATATTCGTTATAACCAGAAGTCCATGTACTTCCATCTTCTCTTATAATAGAAGTTACATATTGTCTAGCATTAATATCTGTTGCATCTTCAATTATATTTCCAGTAGAATCTTTTGCTACAACTGGTATTAATCTTCTAGTTGTATCTCCTTGTGCTAATTGACCATATCCATTATAACCAACTGAATATATTTTACCATCTTCACTTAGCATTAAAGTATAATTAACACCTACAGATACTTTAATAATATTTGAAATATTATTTTTACCACCTTCATCCAATACTTTTACTGGAATAGTAGTATTAGTTCTATTATTTATTCCTAATTGACCATTAGTATTTAATCCTGTAGCCCATACTGTTCCATCAGAATCTAATAATACTAAATGATTTCCTCCTGCACTTATATCCATTATATTATTTACTTTTCTTACTCTTGAAGGTATTGTAGATTTTGTTGTTGTATTATTTCCAAGTTGTCCATATCCATTATAACCCCAAGCATATACTGTACCATTATTTTTCAATGCTGCCATATAATAGTTATTTGCAGAAATTGCAACTATATCACTTAAATAATCTAATCCACTTTCAGATTTAACTTGAACAAATGCATTTGTTCCTGTTGAGTTATTTTGACCTAATTGTCCATAGTTGTTTTGACCTGTTACCCATACTGTTCCGTCTTTCTTTAGAACAGCTGTAAAGTTACCACCAGCAGCCACATCTATAACATCAGTCATATTTGTAGCAGTAGGCTCTAACATATTAGATGTATTTCCAAGTCCCAATTGTCCATAATCATTTAGACCCCATGTCCATACAGTTCCATCAGATTTTAAAGCAACATAATGATTTAATCCTCCAGATACTTTTGGCCATGTTATTCCATCCCTTGCGGGAACAACAATTTTAACTGTTGTAGTCAAACCTAATTGATCATTTGTAATTTTAACATATGTTGTTCCAGCTCCTGTTGAAATTATATTTCCATATTGGTCAACCTCAACAACATCTTTGTTAAATGACTTAAATGCATTTGCACCAGCATCTACTGTAGCTGTTAATAAATTAAATCCACTTTCTACTTTTACATCTATTTTTTTAGTTTCTCCAATTTTACTAAATGTAATGAATTTCTCATTTACATCAAGTTTTGGATTACTAATACATTCAACAGTGCTACTTGTTACATTAGAATCATTTCCTAATTCACCATTACCATTATATCCAACAGTCCATACTGTTCCATCATTTTTTACAAATGTTGTATGATATCCTTCTGATGCAATAAGCATCAAATTATCAAAATCTTCATTTGTCTTATCAGATACAACACGTTTTGGTATTTTTACTGAAGTTGTATTACCCAATCCAAGTTGACCATAAGAATTATCTCCCCATGAATATGCAAATCCATTGCTATCTATTGCATATGAAGAATAAAGTCCAGCATTTACATATACAATATTTTCTAAATATGCACTTCCATCTGAATTTAAAACTTGTTTTGGTAATGAACTATCTGTTTTATTGTTTATACCTAATTGACCATGTGAATTATCACCAAAACTCCAAACATTACCATTACCATCTAAAGCAAGAGCATACCATCCTCCCATAGATATTTGAATAATATTTGTTAACACACCATTACCGGCACTATTTTTTACTTGTTTTATTCTATATGATGCATTTGTATTTCCAATACCAAGTCCACCATTACAGTTATGACCTGTTGCCCATAATGTTCCATCTTGTTTTATTATTGCAGATTCACATTGACCAATTGCAATATCTTTTACTCCACTAACATTTCCAATTCCATTACTATTTAGCATATATACTGGAGTTGTTCTACTTGTTGATGTATTATCACCTAAAATTCCTTGACCATTCCATCCACAACCAACAACTTCAGTAGAATCAAGTAATGCAATCCATTGATGTCTTATAGCAGTAATTTTAGTAACATTTTGTAAATATCCAATTCCATTTACTCCCATTACCTGCATAGGCACTGTACTTTGTACAGTATTATTTTGACCTAATTGTCCATAATCATTATATCCCCATGCCCATAATGTTCCATCTGCTTTTAATGCCATTGAAAAATGATCACCGGCAGAAATATCTATTACATTATCAATATTAACTTTTGTAGGTACATACATACTTGTTGTTGTTCCAATACCTAATTGACCATATGCATTATAACCCCATGTCCATACTGTTCCATCAGATTTCAAAGCAATAGTATGGTTCTTTCCAGAAGCAATCTTTGGTGTTGCTATAGCACCATCTTCAAGAACATTTACATCAATTGTTACAATTTTTCCAGATAATTCATCAGTTCCTATAACTTTAGTAATACCTAGTTTTATTGCCTTAATATTACCATCTGCTGAAACTGTTGCAACATTTTCATTTAAAGACTTAAATGTAACTGATCTATTAAGTTCATCTTCAGCTTTAAATAAATTAAATGATTCCATTTTTACTGTAACTTTTTGCTCTTTACCAACTGTTAATTTTACAGTATTTGGATTAGCAATTATTTTTGAACCTATATATATAGGTAAAGCTGTACTTGATATTGTTGGATCACCTAATTGTTTTTGATCATTTAATCCCCAAACTTGTACATAACCATTATTATCAACAGCTAATCCATGATTTGCACCAGCACCTATATATAAAATATCATTTATTTCACTTTCACCAGTACTATTTCTTACTTTTACAGGAATTAATGCATTATTTGAACTACCATTACCAAGTTCACCAGATGTTGCAATTCCCCATGAATATACTTCTCCAGACTTAGATAAAGCATATGTCGTATTTGATCCAGATTTAATTGTTGTAATATTATTTAAAGGACCGTCCCCATTTTCGTTTAAAACTTGAACTGGTATTTGTTTTGAAACTTTTGTATTATCACCTAATTGTCCTGATGTTCCAAGACCAACTGATACTATTGTTCCATTGCTTTTTAATATGTTTGTTGAATAATTTGTTGCAGAAATGCTAATAGCATCATTTATATATGAATTTTCATCTGCAAGTACTTTAACAGGAATTAATTTTGAAACTTTTGTGTTATCTCCTAATTGTCCATATGTGTTATCTCCCCATGTATATACACTTCCATCTGATTTTAGTGCAACTACATGTCTCTTTCCACAACTTACACTAATAACACCTGCTAAATTAGCTTTTGCTTTTACAGGAGTATATTTTGAAGTTTTGCTACCATCACCAAGTTGTCCATAATTATTTTGTCCCCAACTCCATACTTCTCCTTGTTTATTTACTGCAATTGAATAATTTTCTCCTGCAGAAATATAAATAATATCTTGTAAATATCCATCACCATTTTCAGCTAGAACCTGGACAGGAGTATATTTTGAAATTTGTGTATTATCACCAAGTTGTCCATAATTGTTGTAACCCCATGACCAAACTGTTCCATCATTTTTTAATGCTAATACATGGTTTGTTCCACTTGCAATCATTTGTATATCTTGTAAATATCCAACTCCATCTTTTCCGAGTACTTGTGTTTGTAAATCTGTTGAAATTGTTGAATTATTTCCAAGTTGACCAAATTTATTATATCCCCAAGTCCATACTGTTCCATCGCCTTTTAATGCTACAGAGTGTTTACTTCCACCATCAACCATTGGTTCATATTTCATATCTTCTTGTGCTTTTATAACTTTTACATAAACTGCAGCTTCAATGTTTCTTGTAGTATCTGTTATTTTAATTAATGTATTTCCAATTCCTACAGCATTAACTTTTCCATCTGCTGAAACTGTTGCAACAGATTTATCCAATGATTCATATTTTAATTTTCCTGGTTCAATATCTTTTATATATACATTAAATGAATCTTCAATTTGTGCATTTATTTGTTTTTCATCATTTATATTCATTGTAAATATTATATCTTCTGGTTTTAAAGCAATTTCACCAATTTGAACAATATTCATTCTTTGGTAAACAGTATCATCACCAATTTGACCATATGTATTTAATCCAACTGTCCAAACATTTCCCTCTTCATCTATATAACCAGCATTATTTAATGATCTAGATCCACTTGGTAAAATATCTAATCCATTAGCCTCTGCTGTATTTTCTTCATTATTTACAGGAATTAATACTGTTGAATTTGTTGTTGTATTATTACCTAATTGTCCATAATTATTTTGACCTGTTATTAAAACATGTTTTGCATTATTACTATCCAATGCCTTAACAATTACTCTATGTCCAGTTGCACCTATATCTACAACTTTATTTAATGATTCAACTTTAGCATTTTCTAAATCTATTTGTACTGGATATGAAATGCTTGTAGTATTTCCTATTCCTAATTGTCCAACATTGTTTTGTCCCCATACCCAAGCTTCATTGTTATCATTCAATGCTATAACACTATTTGTTCCAGTAGCAATTTTTATTACATCTTTTAATACTCCATTTCTAGCATTATTAATTACTGGATTTGGTGTATATCTACCAGCAGAAGATCCAGATCCTGTATTTGTAGCATTTTGTCCTAATGTTCCATAATAGTTATATCCAGTAGACCAAACAGTTCCATCTCCTATTTGAATTATAGTTCCATTTGAATTTGTTTCTACATTTACTGCATTAAATACAGTATCCATTTTTGTTGGTAATGATTTATTTGTATTATTTAATATACCTAATTCTCCATATGCATTTCTACCAAAATTATAGACATATCCATCATTTGTAAGTACTGACGAAAATTTATAACCGGCACTAACATCTACAATATTTTTTATAGTATTATCCCCATCACTATTTAAAACTTTTGTAGCATATACACATCTTGAAGTAGATCCATTACCTAATTGTCCATAATCATTATACCCCCATGCATATACTTCTCCATTACTATTTACAGCAATTGCATGGTCTTCTCCAGCAGAAATTTTTACAATATTTGATAAATATTCTTTTGAATTTATTTTTACTCTAATAGGTTTACTTCTATTTACAGTCGTACCATCACCTAATTGACCATTAGTATTTATACCTGTTGCCCAAACAGAGCCATCAGCCTTTAATATTACTGTAAAATTATCACCTTGCGAAATTTGTGGTTTTGTTATAGCTTTTTCGTTATTTTGTATTACATTAACAATTGATTGAGTTTTATATCCATTAACAGTATCTTTAATTGTTATTGTACATTCTCCAAGTCCAACTGCTGTAATAGTTCCATCATTTGAAACTTTTGCAACAGAATTATCAGATGATGACCAATCTAAGTTTTCAATTTTTATATGTCCAGCTAAAGCATTTAATCTTTTAGAAACTGACACATTTAATTTTGTACTTTCACCTTGTTTTACATATACAGCTCTTTTATCTGCTGTTATAAAATCTGGGTTAAGTTCGGTTACAGTTGCTTGAGTAGTTGTACGATTAGATAATAGTCTAACACCATTATCAGCATCTCTTCTTCCCCAGCCTAAAACTGTACCATCTTCTTTTATGCAGAAACTTACATTTCCTGATGTATTTTTATCTAAAGTAACAACTTTATCTGTAAATTCCTCACCGTATTGAGTTTTTAATTTTTGAGGATATGAACTATTTGATGTAGTATTATTACCTATATTTCCATATGCATTATATCCCCATCCATAAACTTCACCATTACCTAAAATAGCAAATGACGTTTCATAATCTGTTCCTATTTCAGTTACATTAGTTAAAGCCTCTGTCGAATTTAATTTTATTTGTACTGGTGATTCCTTACAATATGCACTGCTACTACCTGATGTTGAAGCAGTGCCAATTCCAAGTTCACCATATTGGTTCAATCCCCAAGCCCAAGCTGTTCCGTCAGCCTTTATTGCTAGTACATTATTTCTTCCACCAGCAATTTTAACAACATCAGAAATACTTGACTTAGTTGGTAAAACATTTGATGTAGCTTTTGTACCATTACCAACTTGACCTTGATAATTATAACCCCATCCAAATACATTACCTGTATTTGTAAGTGCTATACAAGATCTTACTGTCGTAGAAATATCACAAATATCAATTAACTTACCTCTTCCACTTGAATCTTTTACTTGAATAGCCACATTTGAATTTGTTGTTGAATTATTTCCAAGTGCTCCGTATCCGTTATATCCCCATGACCATACTGTTCCATCATTTTTTAATGCTATTGCATATGCAGAACCACAAGCCACTTTTGTAATACCAGTTAATTCATTTCCATTTTCATCAATTACATATACTGGTATATTTCTACTAACAGTTTGACCATTACCAAGTTGACCAGATGAACCTAATCCCCATGCTACAACTCTACCATCATCTTTTACAGCTGTAACAAAGTTTTCTCCACTAGAAATACTACAAACATTTGATAATTTATCAACTCCATTAACATCTAATACACTTTGCTCTTCAGAATGTGACACATTATCACCATTTCCTAATTGTCCATATTTGTTACTTCCCCATGTAACAACACTTCCATCAGATTTCAATAATGTTACTGCACTATTACCACCAGATATTTCAGATTTTACTTTATCATCAGAATCTCTTACAACTTTTACTAAAGCCATTGTTTTCCATTCATTTACTTTATCTTCAACAACAATTCTAGATGTTCCTTGTTTTAATGCTGTAATATATCCCTCTGCACTTATTGAGGCAACACTTGGTGTTGTAGAAGTATATGTAATATTATCTGTATTATCGCTTTCATTTTCATAAACATTAAATCCAGATTTGATACTAGCATTTAATTGCTTTCCTTTACCTTCTTGTAATAAAATTTCATTTTCATCTAACACAAGTTTTGCATTTCCCATTCTTGTGTATAATTTTGCATTATTATAATATCCATTACCAATTTGACCATATTGACCTGATCCAGAAACATATACAGTTCCATCATTTTTTATAAGTGCTGTATTATATGTATTTTCAATTGAATGTGGTACATTAATAATTCCATTTATATAATTTTCACCATTATAATCATATAATTTATTAACTACTAATAAATCTGTATTATTATTTTGAGACAATTGATAATCACTATTTTCACCTGTAGCCAAAACTTCATTATCATCAGTTATTAAAAATGTAATTCTCTCAGAAGTTCCTATTTTTCTTATATTTCCTATTCCATTTAAACCATCCGTATTATCTAATACAAAACGAGGATAACTTATATTTGAAGATGCCTTATTTCCTAATTGGCCATTTCCACCATATCCCCAAGTTAATACTTGTTTATTCGTTGTAAGGGCCACACTATGCCATCCACCACAAGCAATTTCAGTAATATCTTTTAGTACTCCATCTTTATTTTCATTCATAACTTGTTTAGCAACTCTAATACCTTGATCAGAACTTCCAGAAGAAGTCATTGTTGAATTAATACCTAACTCACCATAATAATTTCTTCCAATTCCCCATACAGTTCCATCTCCTCTTAGCATTAATGCATGCCATCTACCAGCTGAAACTTGTACAACATTTTGCATTTCTTTTGTTTGTACTGGTAATAATCTATTTGTATTTGTGTAATCACCAAGTTGTCCATAAACATTATATCCACAACTATATACATTTCCATATTTGTCAACTAAAATACTATTTCCATTGCTTGCACTTATATCAACAATATCAGTTATTGGATCTGTTCCAAATGTATCCAACATCTCTTTTGCATATTTAGAATTTACAGTTGTTCCATTACCTAATTGTCCAAATTTATTTAATCCCCAAGAATAAACTTTTCCATCTTTAGTTAATGCTAAAACATGTGATGTTCCTGCAGATATTTTTACAACATTTTTCAATGTTGAATCTTGATTAATTTTTACCTCAGTTAATTCTGCACTTGTTGTATTACTACTTCCATTTCCACATTGACCGACATCATTTAAACCAGTTGACCATACTGTTCCATCAGATTTTAAAACTATTGTATAATTTAAACCTTGCTCAACTTGAGGTACTGTTATTGCGTTTTCTGTATTTCTTGTTACATATACAATACTAGAAGCAATGTAACCGTATTTGTTATCAACAGCTCTTATTGTTGTTTGACCTTCTGATTTAGCTGTAATATTTCCGTTATTATCAACTGTAGCAATTTTTTCATTACTACTTGTCCATGTTATTGTACCAGTAACTGGAGCTCTAGCATACATATTAAAGTTTTGAACAACATTTGTATTTAATTTTTTCTTATCCCCAACTTTTATATATGAAGCTCTATCATCAATTTCCATATATGATACATTCATTTCTTTAGCTGACTTTAAGGTTTCTGTCATTTTTCCAAACAATTGATATGATGTATTTTTTCCAATTCCTAATACACTACCATCTGCTCTTATCATATGTTCCGGAGAAAGATTTGTACTACTGTTTGTTCTTGCCATAGAGCTACTTAATTTTACAATATTATTTGTTAAAGCTTCACCATATTTAGATTTTACTTCAACATAATAAGATTTATTTGTTGTTGTATTATCACCAACTTCACCTTGTGCATTTCCACCACAAGCCAATACCTTATTATTACTATCTAAAATGAAATGTGTTCCACCAGAAGTACCTATATCGACAATATTTGTCACATATGTTGTTGAATCAAACTTACATTGTTTAGGAGCAAGTTCAACACTAGTTGTTCCAATGCCAAGTTGTCCATATGCATTCCATCCCCAAGACCATACTGTTCCGTCTTCTTTTAATGCTAAAATAGAGTATGCTCCAGAGCTAATTTTTGCGACATTATCTATAATTGTTTTTCTTGGAATTCCATGAGTTGAACTATCAGTAGAAGCATTTACTCCAAGTTGTCCATCGCTATTTGATCCCCAAGACCATATTGTTCCATCTTCCTTCAATGCGTGTGATGAGTACATTGTTGTTGAAATATCTATTATACCAGATAAATATCCTTTTCCATATTCATCAAGAACTTTTTTAGCATATGCTGAAACAGCAGAATTATTTGTTCCTAACTGACCATATCCATTGTATCCCCAAGAATATATTTCGCCATTTTTTGTTAATGCTAATGTGAAATCATTTCCTCTTGAAATTTTAACAACATCTTTAATTTTATTACCATCACTATCTAAAACATATACAGGAACTGTGGAATCTGTATTTGTACCATTTCCTAAATTATATGAGCCATTATTTCCCCATGACACAACAGATCCATCTTCTAATACAGCAGAAGCATTATCATATCCAACAGCAATGTCCTTAACCTTTGTTAATTTTCCTTTTCCATCTGGAGAAAGAACTTGCACTGGCTCTGACTGATTATTTGTATTTCCAGTTCCAAGAACACCAGAAGCTCCCAGACCCCAAGACCATACTGTCCCATCTTCTTTTAATGCTATTGTAAAATTTAATCCAGATGATATCTTACTATCTGTATATCCTAAACTATTACTTACAGTAACCTCTATAACTTCTGTTATATTATTATTAAAATCTGTGACTTTAACTCTTGTTTTACCTATACGCTTAGCAGTCATAACACCAGTAGAAGTTACAGTCACAACATCATTATTTTCTGACTCATATTTAATATTGCTTCCAACTGTTTTTATAGTATTGAAAACATTAAAACCCTGATTAACTTTTAAATTAATATTTTCAGTTGTATTAACTTTCATATGTACATTTCTACTATCAGCTTCTAATTGATATTTTCCACTTATTACTGGCAAATATGTATTAAAATATGTACCATTTCCTAATTGTCCATTTGATCCTGTACCAGTTATAACAACAGTACCATCTTCAAGAATATATCCAGAATTTATTGAATTCGAAGGACCTGTACTTGCACTAATTACGCCTTCCAAATCACCTGTTCCATCAACATCTTTTACTCTTGTTAGTGTATTAATTGGTGATGTAACATTTCCTAAACCTAATTGACCAGATGTATTTAATCCTGCTGAATATACTTTTCCATCTTTTGTTGTTATAAAAGATGTAGCATTTCCAGCATATATATTTGCAATATTTTCTAAATCAACCAATTCTCCATTTTCATTTAATATTTTACAAGTATTAAGCTTACTACTATTAGCAGTTGAAGATTGTGATAATTGTCCAGAGCTTCCTAATCCTGCTGAATAAGCTTTTCCATCTTCTCTTAAAACTAAAGTATGAGTTCCACCAGCTATAACATCATATACATCTTTATATATCAATTTTTCTGTAGAACTTCCAATTTCTAATGGAGTAAATTTTGTTGTTGTATCTCCCATTATTAATTGTCCAGAAGTGTTTAGTCCAGTACCTAATGCTGTTCCATCCCCTCTAACTAGCATTGTATACTCAGCACCACAACTAACTTTTACAATATTATAAGCATCAGCAACTTTTATCGGTAATTTTCGAGCAGTTGTTGTATGATTTCCTAATTGATAATTAGCATTTTTTCCCCACGTATATAAATTACCAAATTTATCAACCGCAGAGCTATGAGCTGTTCCTGCTGATATATCTATTATGTTTGTTAAAAATCCTTGGCCATCTTCTGAAAGTACTTTAACAGCATATGTACTATTATCATTAGAATTTTGTCCTAATTGACCATAATTATTTAATCCCCATGTATATACATCACCATTAGAAGTCATTGCCAACATATGACTATCACCAGCAGAAATTTTAATTATATTTGTTAAATATGTATTTTCTGATGTTTTAACTTGAGTTAAATCTGCTGTATAATCTAATGTTCCATTTCCTAATTGACCTCTTGAATTAAGACCAGACATCCATACAGTTCCATCATTTTTTAGTACTGCTGTATAACTATTTCCTTGAACAATCATTGGTGTTGCAATACTATTTTCACTATTATTTGTAACATTAATTGTTGCTTGTGCTCTATATCCATGTAAATCTTCTGTAACAATTATTGTTGTTGTACCTATTTTCTTTGCAATCACATTTCCAGCCTTATCTACAGTTGCAATATTCTCATTTGTACTCTTCCATGTTAAATTTCCATATTCAGGAGCCTTAGCAAATAAATTAAAGTTTTCAACAGTTCTTACACTTAATTTTTTACTACTTCCCAATTTTATAGTTGAAATCTTATCTGTTACTTCTAAATAGCTTGTTCTAACATCTTCAATATATGATCTAGTTTCATATTTTCCACCATCTAAAAGTTGACCATTATTTGATTTACCACAAGATAAAATACTTCCATCTTCTCTAATCATATAATTTGTATATGCAGGTTCTGAATTAGAAAATAGTCCTATAATCTTTGGCTCTAATTCATTATAATATCTTCGTAAACATTTAGTAGGCAAATTTACATTCGAAGATGTGATAATTCCTAATTGACTATAATTATTTAGTCCCCATGCATATGCTGTTCCATCGCTTGTAACGGCAAAGCTAGATTCATATGCTGTACCTATGTCTACAACATCTGTTAAATAATCTGTAGAATTTAACTTAACCTGAACAGCAGTTGTTCTTACATAATTTGCATCACTTGATGATGTGCTTGATACACCAATTCCTAATTGACCATATCTATTTAATCCCCAAGCCCATACTGTTCCGTCATTTTTTAAAACAAGTGTTATATAACATCCTGTAGCGACTTTTTTTACATCAGTTACATTTTTTGCTTGTACTGGTAGTGATCTTTGAGTTCTTGCACCATCTCCCATTTGTGCTGATGCACCAGCTCCCCAAGACCATACTGTTCCATCATTTTTTACTACTGATACATATGCTGCACCAGCACTAACTTGAACAACATCTTTTAAATAATCATTTCCAGTTGAATCTAATACTTGTATTGCATATGCAGAAGATGTTTTAGTATTATTTCCTAATTGACCATAATCATTACTTCCCCATGTAAACACAGTTCCATCCGCTCTTACAGCTATTGCATGATTTCTTGATGCAGAAATACCTACTATTCCTGATAATTTATTGCCATTATAATCCATTACAAATACTGGTTTTCTTGAAATTTCTCCAATATTTCCTAATTGACCATCATTATTTAGTCCCCATGCAACAACATTTCCATTTTTCAAAAGTGCTATTGAAAAATAAGTTCCTGAAGCAATATCTACTACATCAGATAAATATTTGCTACCATTTACACCAGAAACTTGAATTGGATTTTCAGTTTCACTAGTTAAAACTCCTCCATCACCAAGTTGACCATATGTATTATCACCCCAAGACCATACTGTTCCATCATTTTTCAATGCAATTGTATGATTGACTCCTGCAGAAATTTTGTATATATTTGAATTTCTTTCTCCAACAATAATTTGAGCAACAGTTTCAATATTAGTTGTTATATCAGTTATTTTTACTCCTGTCTTTCCATCAGAAATTCCTTTAATTACACCATTATTATCTACTTCAACAATATCTGTATTTAAACTTTCAAATTTTAAATTTTCTTTACTTACAGTATAATTTTTATTTATCTTTAAATTAAATCCTATATTTGATTTAACATCTAAAGTTTTCGTTTCATTTTTATTTAATTGATATAGCTCTTCAACATATAAATTTTTAAAATCAATTTTTGTTATTACATTACTACTTGCATATGTTAAATTTGCATGTTGTCCACTAGTTCCAAGACCAGTTATACCAACAGTTCCATCATCAAAGGCAAATCCATATGTTGTTCCTGTTGAATGTCCAAGAGATACAACATCTTTTAATGCCTCTGTTTTGGTTTCATTTTTTACAACTGTAAATACTTTTGATGTAGTAGTTGATGCTATTGATAATTCACCTGTTTTATTTAAGCCTGTAGCATATACATTTCCAGCTCTGTCTTCAATATAAGTTGAAGTTGGTCCTGTACCAATATTTGAAATATTTTCCATAATGCCACTATTTGCTAATCCCTTTAAATCAATCGGTGCTGTTTGATTTTTTGTTGTATTATTTCCCAATTGATAATTGTTATTATATCCCCAAATATATGCCGTAGCATCCTCTTTCAAAGCAATTGTATGATGTCTTCCAGATGCAACTCTGACTATTCCTGTTAACACTCCATTTCTTTCACTATTTATAGATTGAACAAGCTCTGCTTTATTTGTAGTAGTTCCATCTGCCAATTGTCCAACATTATTATAACCAGTACCCCAAACAGTTCCATCACCTTTTAAAACTATAGTCGAATAATATCCACCTTGTGCCTGAATAACATTGTAACTATCATGCATTTTTGTTGGTAATACTCTAGCAGTTGCAGAATTTATTCCTAAACCATAATATCCATTATAACCCCATCCATATACAGTTTTATCTTTCATAACAGCTATTGAAAAATCATATCCTGCAGATATATCAACAACATCTTTTAAAAATTCTTTTCCTGTACTATCTAAAACCTGTATTGCATATGATGAGTTAACTTTTGTATTATTTCCCAATTGACCATTTGAATTCAATCCCCATGCCCAAACAGTTCCATCTTTCTTTAAAGCAATTACATGTTGTTCTCCAACTTCAATTTTTCTTATATCAGTTAAATATGTATCTCTATCAATCTTTACTTGTGTTGGTATGTTTATATCCATATTTGAAGCAATTCCAGTTACGCCATTTTCAGCAGCACCAGATGTCCAAACAGTTCCATCTTCTTTCAACATTGCAGTAAATGTTGTACCACTTAAAACCTGTGGAATAGCAATTGCTCCTTCTGATATAACATTAATTATAGATTCTGCCTTATAGCCACTTGTTTCATCTTCTGCAATAATTGTTACATAACCACTTGATTTTGCAGTCACTTTACCTGAATCATCAACTGTTGCTATATTTGAATCTGATGATTTATATTTTATATTTCCAATAGTCGCTTTAAAATCATTTATATAAAATCCATTAATTACTTCAACTGATAAATTTAATGTCTTCCCAATTTCCAAATATTCCTGATTATTACTTAAACTTAAATATGATTCACTAATTTTATCTGAATAATTGATCGCACTAACATGATCACTCAAAAATTCATATGCCCCTGCGTAACCATTAGCATAAATATTACCTTCTTCATCAAAAAACATATTTGTAGAAGTATTTTGTCCATCTTGTAATTTTAAAATTTTAGGTAATTGAATACTATTTTTTCCAACTACTTTTGAAGCAACTTTTTGATTTGTTACATTTCCATTTCCAATTTCACCTGATGTATTAAGACCCCATCCATAAAGCTCTCCATCAGAATTTAATGCAAAACTTGTTTCATAATTTGATGCAATATCAACTATGTTTTCAAGATTTAAAACTTGAACTGGTGTTGTTTTTTTATAAGCTGCATTTGATGTAGATGTCGAAGATGTATTTATACCTAAATTTCCATATCTGTTTATACCCCAAGACCATACTGTTTTATCGTCTTTTAATGCTAATGTTTGTAAACCACCAGCATCAACTTTTGTAACATTAGTAATTCCAACTTTTACAGGAATATATGAAGTTACAGCACCACCATTTCCAAGTTGACCACTTGTTCCAAGTCCCCAAGTGTATACTTCTCCATCATTTGTTAAAGCAACAGAAAAATCATGTCCTCCAGATACTTGTTTAATATTATCTAATTCACCAATCTCTGTTGATTCTGTTCCATCTTCAGATGTTACTACATTTTTCTGTTTTACTTTTTGTGCTACAACTCTTTTATAATCAGCATTACTTGCAGTTGTATTTCCAACATTCAAACCAAGTTGTCCATAACTATTTAATCCCCATGAATATACAGTTCCATCATTTGAAACAGCTAAACCATGGAATGAACCTGCTGAAATTTGTTTTATATTTTCTATATCTTTTCCATTTTCATCTTGAACATACACAGGAACACCAGATGAATCTGTTGTATTATTACCCAATTGGCCATATGTATTTTGACCCCATGCTAAAACTTTTCCATCATCTGTTAAAGCAATTGCAAAACTTTCACCTACCGAAATTTGTTTTATGTTGCTCAATTTTCCTTCACCATTTACTCCTAAAACTTGATTAGGTTGTGAAATTTTTTCATTTGCAATATTTCCATTTCCAAGTTGTCCATATGAATTATTACCCCAACTCCATACTGTTCCATCTGGTTTCAATGCTAACTCAAATAAATTTCCAGATGCTATTTGAGCATTATTAATATCATATTCAGAAGTACTATTTACACTAAAATTAGATTCAGAAGAGCTCATTAAAGCAGTGCTAGATTTTTCACTATCACTGTCATTTGATATAAAATTAGTTTCACTTGTTTGATCAACAGAACCTGTTTCTCCAACAAATATTTTTGAAACATCAAAATTTTCAATTTTCCCATTAAATTTTGCCATAGCAAAACAGCCTGAAATTATTGCAACAATAATCAGACTAAAAAGTAAAACTTTTTGCTTAACCTCTCTCTTAAATTTCTTGCTCATCTTCATCTAAAATCTTCTCCTTTGCTCAAATATTTAGTATAGCTAATTTATAATATATTTAATAAAAACTTATCAAATCTTAAAATGTCAATATAAATATACATACCTACTACGGATATCTATATTAAAGACATATATTTCACTTTTATATCATTTCAATTACTTTTTCGTTACAATTCGACATTTTAATTTTCATTAGGGACATAATGAATAGAGCAAAAAACGCACACTAAAAAACTATCCATTTCTGCATAGCTCTTTAGTGTGCATTTTCCGTAGATTTATTTAACTGGCACACTATTTATTCTTGAAATTTGACCCCCCTTAACTTTTATTTCAAGAGTATTTTGTTTTGATTTAATATAAAAATATTCATCTTCATCTCTTAAAATTTTTAAGCATGAAACATCATTTTCACTTAAATCACTTTCGCCTAGCTCTTTAAACTGTTTAATAGCAAGCTTTTTTGCATTATCCTCTGATATTTCAGAGCCCTCTTTTGTGTTTGATTGTATAACTTCAACACCATCTAACATTATTTTTTCTTTCTTTTCTGGCATAAACACTATTACAAGTGAAACTACAATAATAACAACGCAAGAAATTATAGCAATATTATACAAAGTCAAACTTTTTTTGAATTTTTTACTTAGCTTCATAATACTTCTCCTTCGCCATTTCCTTAGGCTTTCTGTTTTTTGGGTTCACTTAATAAACCTCAAAATGCGGATTTTTTTATCCATTTTTAGGCTTTTTTTTATTTTTAATATGTTTTATTTATATTATTTTATATATT
>ERZ773243.175-NODE-175-length-94594-cov-22.185246_pt1 | contig 94594 bp, 72 predicted proteins | sample MGYA00580520_ERZ773243 | MGnify/ENA primary metagenome ERZ773243 (study PRJEB29015, sample SAMEA2737747) | human gut metagenome | biome: human gut; feature: human-associated habitat; material: faeces | place: China | collected 2012 ... | reverse complement strand
TTCTTCATGCTTAACCATTCGTTTTGACAACATTTCAATGACCTCTTTAGTGTTTTCGAACCGACTTTTGCCGGTTCTATTGTTTAACTTTTAATTTTTCGGTAAAAATTTACCGAAGTATTGTTCAAAACTCACAAGCTTAAAAACGAAAACCTATGCTTACGAAAGTCATTTTGGCTATTGATTCATTCAATGGCTACCTTGCTTCGGAAGAAGTTGAGGCGGCAGTGGCAGAAACCATTCGTCGGAAGTTTCCTGCGTGCGAGGTGCGTAGCCTGCCAGTAGCGGACGGAGGAGAGGGAATGCTCTCGGTTTTGGTGCGGGCTACGAGCGGCAGGCTGATTCCCGTTGAAGTACACGACCCGTTGATGCGTCCGATTCAGGCGAGGTATGGGGTGCTGGGCGACGGAGAGACAGCCGTTATTGAAATGGCAGAAGCAAGCGGTCTTCCGTTGCTGACTGAGCAAGAACGAAATCCGATGTTGACCACTTCTTTCGGAACAGGAGAACTGATTCGGCATGCGTTGCGGTCGGGTTACCGGAAACAGCACGCGAGAATATTCGTCGGGCGGTCAATGAATGGCTTCGTTTTTGATTCTTTCACAGACCAGAGTGCAGTGCTTCCATAAAAAAGCATTATCTTTAAGAAGGTGCGTTGGTAGGTTTATGAACTTAGAGGATTTCAGCAGATAAACTGACAAGGTTTAGGATACTTGTTTTCCGATGAGTTATCAACGTTGCAACTCAAGGAATGGATAAACCCAAGAACTCAAAAACTTATGCTTATGAAGAAGCTAATCATATGGAGCAGTCTGATGCTGTTATTGGGCTGTATGGTCTTGCCGCTTCGGGCGCAGACTTATGAAAAATGGTGGAAAGAGGTAGAAACACTTGAAAAGAAAGATTTGCCTCAGTCTTTAATTGATACCCTTGACAAAATTTACCGGAAGGCGCTTGCCGAGCGGAATGCTCCGCAGATGATAAAGGCTTATCTGATGCGGGCGGATAACCAGATTAGCCTGACTCCCGACAGTCTTCAGTCGGAGCTGGACAGACTGAAGGCTTGGACGGAAAGGGAGACCGACCCGGTAGCACGGGCGGTGCTGAACAGCGTGACTGGCTATTATCTGTTGCAGCAGTCGAAGGAGGTCAACGAGGCGTTTGTTTATTTCCTTCGTTCGCTGGAAGACAAGAATGCCTTGGCTGCGGTGAAGGCAGAAGCCTACCGTCCGATGACGGAAAGCGGAAAATTGAGTGAGAAGTATTTCGGCGATACCATGCTCGATTTGCTGACCCGGCAGGCGGTAAAGTGGTTGAACAGGTATGTCCCCGTGTTGACCCAAGTCTCGGCTCAACAGTTAACGGTGGATTTATATACTGGGTTGATTGATTATTATACGGCTAGGGGCAACCGCTCGTCGGAACTGTTGACCCGTATTTGCTTGTTGGAATATGTACAGCGTCATTATGTCCATGCTCCTTTGCGGGTTTCTGAAGCAGAAGCCATTGCTCGGATGCAGGAGTGGACACAGGCGTATGCCGATACGGAAGCCTGTGCAGCAGTGTATGCTTGCCTTGCTGAATTGTACGACCGCCGGAGGGAGTATGTGAAGGAGATGGAAGTAATCCGCAAGGGCTTGCAGTGCTATCCGAAGTCGGAGTTTGCTGTCGACTTGAAGAGTCAGGAGCGTATGGTGCAGCTGCCTTCGCTTTCCTTGAGTACCTCAGGAGCTTATCCGGGCGAGGAGCGTACGTTCGAAGTGACCAGCCGTAACCTGCGCGGCATGACGCTGGAGGTCTATCGCCTGAATCTGAAGGCTTCCAGTTCGGTGTTTGCCCGTAATCCGGAACATACTGCACTGATAAAGAATCATGGTAAGTTGTGCGACAAACGTCATTTCTCGCTTCCTGCCACTCCGCATTATGGCGATACGTTGATTACCTTGACTTACCGTATGCCCGAAGCCGGTATTTACGTGCTGAAAGCCATCCCCGACGGGTATCCGGACAAGACTACGTATGAACTGTTGCATCTTTCTTCGCTGCAGGTGTTGAGCTTTCCGTTGCCGGATGAGGAAACCGAGTATTATGTGGTCGACCGGCGCAGCGGTCATCCCGTTCCGGGAGCCGAAATAGTGCTCTATTCCATTCCCGTTCCCGGGAATTACACTTTTTATAAATCGTTTAAGACCGATGTAGAGGGAAAGGTGCGTGTGGCAAAACAGACCGAACGAAGTTTGTGGATGCATGCCCGTACCAACCGTGAAGAGGCGATGGATGTGGTGTATATGAACTTCTCTTCGTTGCATCCGATGGCTCCGGATAAGGAAAAAGAAACTGTAGACTTGTTTACCGACCGTATGCTGTACCGTCCGGGACAGCCGGTGTATGTATCGGGCGTGGAGTATCGGCAGACGGGCGATGAGGTGAAAGTGCGCAGCGGGCGGAGCATGGAACTGGTGCTTCGCGATGCGAACCGGAAAGAAATCGGCAAGAAGCAGGTGGTGACTGATGACTTTGGCGGATTCAGTGCCGAGTTCATGCTACCCGAAACCACGCTGCCCGGTGATTTCCAACTGACGGCGGCAGGCGAAAATACGCACTTCATCCGGGTGGAAGCATATAAGCGTCCCACTTTCGATGTGACTTTTACGCCCTATGAAAAGGCTTACCATCTCGGCGATACGCTGACGGTGGAAGGAAAGGCCATGAACTTTTCCGGTGTGCCGGTGCGCAACGGAAAGGTGCGTTACACCTTGACCCGTACCCGGGCTTGGTTCTGGCGTGCCGATGGTTGGGCAGAAGAAATAGCCCAGGGAGAGGCGAGTACCGATGCTGACGGACATTTTGAGGTGGAGGCTTGTTTGCAAAAACCGGATGATGCCGACGACCAGCCTTGGCAGGGCTATTACCGCTATCAGGTGAAGGCTGAGGTAACCGATGGAGCAGGTGAGACGCAGAGCGGAACGCTTACATTGGCAGCCGGCAGCCAGTCGCTTAGCTTGCGGGTGGAGGGCTTGCGTGAGAAGGTGATGCGTGAGAAAGAAGAAAAGGTTCGTTTCATGGCGCGTAACCTGAACGGGAAACCGGTGGATGTAACTATTTATTATAAGGTGTATGCTCTCAACGAAAAGGGAGAGAAAGGCGAGAGGGTGCAGAGCGCTTCCATTCCATCGAATGTGGATGATGTGGATATCGTACCGTCTTTGTTGCTGAATCTTCCTTCCGGCCGTTACCGGGTGGAACTCTCGGCTACCGATGAGCAAGGTCGCCTTTGCAAAGGGGAGCAAGATTATACCTTGTTTTCGAAGGATGATACCCGTCCGCCTTTCAAGGATGTGCAGTGGTTCTATCAAGACGGAACGGAACTGCATGAGGTGGCTCCGGTTGCATCGGATGAAGGGGAGGTGCAGCTAATCTTGGATGAGGAACAGGATGAGGCTCGCCCAACTACGCTTTATGTGGGGAGCAGTGAGAAAGATGTCTGTGTGTTTTATCAGATATACAGCGGCAACAAGCGGATTCATTCGGAGCGTTTTACGCTGAATAATGAAGTGCGTAAGTTTACTTATACCTATAAGCCGGAATATGGTGACGGCATTACGGTGAGTTTCGCATTTATGCGGAAGGGTATCTTTTATACCAAGGAGGTGCATCTCACGCGTCCGCTTCCGAAGAAGGAACTGAAGTTGAAGTGGGAGACTTTCCGTGACAAGCTGACACCGGGAGGTGAAGAGGAGTGGTGCCTGACGATTGCTCATCCGGACGGAAAGCCGGCTGATGCCCGTTTGCTGGCTACGCTTTACGATGCTTCGCTCGACCGCCTGTTGGCAAACAACTGGTCGTTTAACTTGCAATTCAACCGTCGTGTACCGTCGGTTTATCCTTCATCGTTGTCTGTCCGTTCGTATCTCATGCTCACTGCTCCTTTCTACCGGAACGGAGGCTCTTCGGTGGTTCATGAACTAACCTTCTCTAACTATTATAGCCGGATGGATATTCCTTCTTGGCAGCAGCCGATGCGGTTGAGTTTGAGAGGAAACGGGGTACGTCCCTTGGCTGCTTCGCGGGCTTTATATGCCGGGGCGAAGGCTAAGGCAGATGGCGTGCAACTGGATGCAGGCTTCGAGAAACGGTCTGAAATCTTTGCTGTGGTTAAGTGCTCGGCGGAATCATTAGAAGAGGAAGAGGCTTATCTCCCTTTGCGTGAGAACTTTGCCGAAACGGCATTCTTCTATCCCGACCTGCGGACTGATTCGGCAGGGAATGTGCGCATTGTCTTTACCATGCCCGATGCACTGACTGAATGGAAGTTGATGGGACTTGCCCATACACGTGAGCTGGATTACGGATTGATTACCGCGAAGGCAAAGACCAGCAAGCCGTTTATGATCCAGCCGAATATGCCGCGTTTCGTCCGTGTGGGCGACCGCACTACGCTGATGGCTTCGCTGAATAACCTTTCGGCTGAAACGGTGAGTGGAGTGGCACGTATGCAACTCGCTGATCCGATAACCGGTAAGGTGGTTTACAGCGGACAGCAGCCTTTCCGAGTAGAGGCTGGGGAAAACGGAACCGTTGGATTTACGTTCGAAGTGGACGGGGAACAGGAAATGCTGGTCTGCAAGCTGACTGCCGATGCGGGCGATTTCAGTGACGGCGAGCAACATTATCTTCCGGTGCTGACCAACCGTCAGTGGATGACAGAAACGCTTCCGGTGCAGATGAATGGAGAGGGACAGGTGGTTGTCCGTACGAAGGACTTGTTCAACGGGCAGAGCCAGACAGCAACCGAACGCCGCTTGATGGTGGAACTGACTGCTACGCCCGACTGGTATGTGCTTCAGGCTTTGCCGGTCATTGCTAATCCGGTCAATAACGATGCGCTTTCGTGGATGTCGGCTTATTATGCCCATGCAGTAGCCTCGTTGGTGATGAAAAAATATCCTGCCGCTTCGCAGCTGTTCAAGTTGTGGATGGAACAGGGCGCTACCAAAGAAAGTCTGTTGAGTAAGTTGGAAACGAACCAAGACTTGAAACAAATCGTACTTGCCGAAACTCCTTGGGTGGCTGAGGCTGCCGATGAAACGGAACAAAAACGTCGGATTGCTTTGCTGTTCGACTTGAATCGGATGAACAGCAACTTTGCTCAGGCAGAAGCCCGTTTGCGTACGCTTCAGCATGCAGATGGAAGCTGGGGATGGTATGAAGGCATGTCCGGAAGCCGGATTGTAACTACACAAATAGTAGAAATGCTGGCACGGCTGAAGAACCTCGGTTTCTCGCTCAATGCTTCTGTTGAAACGATGTATCAGCATGCTGCAGATTACTTGAAAGCAATCTTGCTGCTGGAATATGAACACATGAGAACCCGTGAACGTCAAGGACAGACGAAGGTATATCCCAGTGAGCAGGCTATACGTTACTTGTATATCGGTGCGTTGGACGCTTCGGTAGCCGGAAAAGCCGATAAGAACGTTGTGGCTTACCTAATCGGCAAGCTGGAGAACCGTTCAGCGGAATATACCATTTATGAGAAAGCACTGACTGCCCTCATCTTCCATGCGAACGGAAAGAAGCGTGAGGCTGCCGATTTGATGCAGTCGGTCCGGGAGTATGCGGTTTATACTCCGGAGATGGGACGCTATTTTGATACCCGGAAGGCGGTGTATTCATGGAACAGTTATAAGATTCCTACCCAAGTAGCTGTGATGGAGGCTATGCAACGTATTGCTCCGGATAAACAAGCCCTTGCTGAAATGAAACAGTGGTTGCTGAAACAGAAGCAAGTACAGGCTTGGCGTACCCCGATTGCTACAGCCGATGCGGTTTATGTATTCTTTGTTACCGGAGAGAAACAGGTCGTAACCACCGGCTCAGTTGCAGCTGTCATCGGAACCGCGCGTCTGGAAGCATCCGGAAACCGATTGGATGCGGTACGCCAGTCGTTTACCGGCACTGAGGCACAAGTTCCGGAAATCCGTTTTGAAAAGACAGGCGGCGGATTGAGCTGGGGAGCGGTTTATGCACAGTTCTTTGAAGAAACAGCTAAGCTGAAAGAGAAAAAGGGAAATGGGGTCAGCGTGGTGCGTACGTATTATTTGGATGGTAAAAAGGTGACAGCCGGAACCTCCCTGAAAGTGGGCGACAAACTGACGGTACGCTTGCAGGTGAAAGCCGACCGTGATATGGACTTTATTCAACTTCGTGACGGTAGGGCGGCATGTATGCAGCCGGAAGAACAACTCTCCGGCTATCGGGTGAGCGATGGCATTTCGTATTATCAGGTCAGCCGTGACGCTTCAACCGATTTCTTTATGGATAAGCTGCGGAAAGGGCAGTACACCATCGAATATAAGGTCTACATCGACCGAAGCGGAGTTTATCAGGCAGGAGCTGCTACCATCCAGTCGGCTTATGCACCGGAGTTTGGCGGACATAGTGATGGCGGAACATTAACCGTTGAGTGAGTCTTTTAGTTGACGAGGCTTCAGGTGGCGAGTTGACGAGGTTTTAATATGATTAGTAAAGGTATTCAGAGTTTCGTCAACTTGTCATCTGGTCATCTTATCAAACCTTAAAAACTCAAAAACTCAAAACCCAAAACTTAAAAACTCAAATATTCTCCCTATCTTTGTCATACGAAGAAAGGATGCTGTCTTTACCCTAAAGATAGGATGCCTTCTTTGCTATATTCAACTAATCAAGAAGCATAGAATTAATGAAGCGTATATTTTTTCTTTTCAGTATATTAGTAAGTATTGTCTTAGGAGTACAGGCACAACCGAAGATTACATTCGATAAACCGGAACAAGATTTAGGTTATCTTCTTTGGCGTACACCCACTACGATAACTTATCATTTTACCAATACGGGCGACAAGCCGTTGGTAATATCAAATGTAACCACTTCATGCGGATGTACGGAAGCTACGTGGACAAAGACTCCCATTCCGGCAGGAGGAAAGGGACAGGTAACTGCCGTGTTCGATGCGGAAGCTATCGGTCGCTTTTATAAAGAGGTCGGTGTTTATTGCAATGCCTCTTCTTTACCGCTGTATTTACAGTTTAACGGAGAAGTGACTGCCGATTCGAAGAACTTTGCCTTTACACATGCCTATGGCTTTGGAGCGATTCGCTTGAATCAGGATGAGTTGAACTTCGACGCAGTAAATAAAGGAGATAAACCTACTGTAGAGATTCTGGTGGCAAATACGTCGAACAAGGGATATTCACCCGTGTTGATGCACTTGCCTCCCTATTTAAGTGCCAAGGCAGTACCCGAAAGACTGGGTCGTGGAAAAGCCGGAAAAATCATCGTGACTTTAGATACGGATAAACTGCCCAAGTTGGGTATTACCCGTTCATCCGTCTATCTGTCCCGCTTTCCCGGTGATAAGGTAGGAAGTGACAACGAACTGCCGGTATCGGTCTCTTTGTTGCCCGACTTTTCTAATCTGACCGAGCAGCAGAAAAACAACCCTCCAGTGATATCCTTGTCTGCCCAGAAGTTGGAATTTCCTCCCTTGAAGCCTAATCAAAAGAAATCGCAGACGATTGTCATCACCAATAAAGGAACTTCTGACTTGGTCATTCAAGATATGCAAGTATTCAGTATCGCTTTAGGTGTGAATTTGAAAAAGCGCGTTCTAAAGCCGGGAGAATCAACAAAGATGAAGATTACCGTGCTGGCTGCAAATCTGCCCCGTGTAAAAGGAACTCCGCGCATCTTGATGATAACCAATGATCCGGCACATCCGATGATTAATATCCGTGTGAATGCCTCATTGAGGTAACATAAACTCATAAACTCAAAAACTAATACATATGGAACACCCCGAAAACAGTGACAAATACAAGGGGTTAACTGTAAACAAAGGCATTGAGCAGCCTTCAATTGTTAATCCTTATCTGAAGTTGAGAAAGAAGCCCAAACGCCGTCAACTGTCAGTTGGCGATTTCGTAGAGGGTATCATTAAAGGCGATGTTACGGTATTAAGTCAGGCTGTAACCTTAGTGGAAAGCGTAAAGCCCGAGCATCAGACCATGGCGCAGGAGGTAATTGAAAAATGTCTTCCTTACGCTGGTAAATCCATACGAGTAGGTATTAGTGGAGTACCAGGTGCCGGAAAAAGTACGTCAATCGATGTCTTCGGTTTGCATGTCTTGGAAGAACGAGGCGGGAAATTAGCCGTATTAGCCATTGACCCCAGTAGCGAGCGTTCTAAAGGCAGTATTTTAGGTGACAAGACCCGCATGGAAAAACTATCCGTTCATCCGGACTCTTTTATCCGTCCCAGCCCTTCTGCCGGTTCATTGGGAGGAGTAGCCCGGAAAACCCGTGAAACTATTATCCTTTGCGAAGCGGCTGGCTTTGATAAAATCTTTGTAGAAACAGTAGGAGTAGGTCAAAGTGAAACCGCTGTCCATTCAATGGTAGATTTCTTTCTGTTAATTCAGCTGGCAGGTACCGGTGATGAATTGCAGGGAATCAAGCGCGGCATCATGGAAATGGCTGATGGAATTGTAATCAATAAGGCAGATGGAAATAATATTGAGAAGGCTAAACTTGCAGCATCTCATTTCCGTAATGCCCTGCATCTGTTTCCGGCTCCGGAATCCGGATGGACTCCTCAGGTATTGACTTATTCAGGCTTTTATGGCATCGGCATAAAGGAAATCTGGGATATGGTGTATAAATACATTGATTTTGTAAAGGCAAACGGCTATTTTGAATTCCACCGGAATGAGCAGGCACGATATTGGATGTATGAAACCATTAACGAACACCTTCGTGATAGTTTTTATAACAATCCGGTAATTGCATCGATGCTTTCAGCTAAGGAACAAGAAGTATTAAGCGGGCGGCTGACCTCATTTGCGGCTGCACGGAATCTGCTCGACACATACTTTAACGGATGATACTTTAATAGAAATGGCTTCTTTATATCTCTGTCTGTTTGATTGACCGGATAAAAGAAGCCATTTTTTTTAAGTTCAGGGTAATTAGTTATGTACCAATGTTCCGATATTTTCGCCCGACATAACCTTTTTCAGGTTACCTACGGTATCCATATCGAACACAATGATAGGCAGGTTATTTTCTTTACACATGCAAGTGGCAGTTAAATCCATCACCTTGAGACCTCTTGCCAACACTTCATCATATGTAATTTCATCGAATTTAGTGGCAGTAGGGTCTTTTTCCGGGTCAGCAGTATAGATACCATCTACACGTGTACCCTTAAGCATGACATCGGCTTCAATTTCAATGCCACGTAAAGACGAGCCGGTATCGGTCGTGAAGAACGGGTTTCCGGTTCCGGCAGACATGATGACTACTTCACCGTTTTCCATCGCTTCAATCGCTTTCCATTTTGTATAAAATTCACCGATTGGTTCCATACGGATAGCAGTCAGTACACGTGCCTTTACTCCCGCTGCGACCAGGGCAGAACTTAACCCCAGGCTATTGATTACAGTAGCCAGCATTCCCATCTGGTCTCCTTTCACGCGGTCGAATCCTTTTCCGGCACCGCTTAATCCGCGGAAAATATTTCCCCCTCCGATGACGATACCAATCTGTACTCCCATTTCGTGGATTTCTTTAATCTGCTGGGCATATTCTCCAAGACGTTTTTCGTCGATGCCATACTTCTTTTCTCCCATCAGGCTCTCGCCGCTGAGTTTTAATAAGATGCGTTTAAATCTTGCCATACGTTCCTTGTTATTTAAATGTTGTTTTACGCAAAGTTAGAAATAAAAGCAGGAATGGAAAGGGAAAGCCGGTTTAAATATTATTGCCTGTTTCATTTTCTTAAAAAGGAAATTGTCCGGGCGGGCAGGAGTAATCCATTCTTTCCGGACAATTTCGAAAACAGGCTTTTTGTTATGAAGTTGTTATTTGTCGATGCTTTTGATAATAGCTGTAGTGATTTTTGAGGAGCTCTTCCGACTGGCTTTGCTTAATTTTTCCGCTTTTTCCAGATTCATACATGTAAAGTAGTTGTTCCCTTTTGTAATCTCATGTTGATTCTTATCAAATAGAGAATAGCTTACAAAATGGAACAGAGTTCTTAAGGGTTTGTCTTGCCATTTCAAATAGTGCTGGTTTAGAAACAAAACATAGTCAGCATCAGTCTCATTCAATAATCGGGCGTAATTCTGCTTGTTTATTTGGCTGATATCGATATAGCTTTCTTCCTCTTCTCCATAAACCTGCAGATTCCCTACGAGGGAATAAGCGTTTTTAAATCTTTCAGAAGAGATGAAGTCATAATTCTTGTCTTTATTGGCTTGAATGATATTCTCTGTAATGATATGGTTATATGTATTACTGATGCTGTCTTCCGGAATTCCGGTTTCTTCGGTAATCATACTTTCAGGGAAATAATTTGAGTTGACATTGTCAAGACCCACAACCAAGACCTTTATTGTTGCGTCATTTTCTTTATTAACCTTCCCTCCTTTTTCAGTTTCACCAGCTTGTGCAGTTCCAATAAAAAACAGGGCAAACAATCCTAAAATACTACTTTTTACAAATGTGATTTTCATTGTTCTTTTGCTTTAATTTGACGATACAAAAATAGAGATGTTGTGTTACATCTCTATTTCCGTTGTGTGATAATTCTGTTTAGAATTGGTTAGTCTGTTTAATGTAGGCTGGAGTCTTTGTTCTTCTTGATTAAATCGGTGACCTCCAAAGGCTGATCGGTTGTGATGTAGTCTACTTTTAAGTCGATCATTTTCTGTATGTCTTTTAAGCTATTGACCGTCCATACGTTTACTTTCATATCCAGTTCATGTGCCTCATTAACCCATTCCGGATGTTTCTCTATCGCTTTGTAATGATAATCTATTCCATTTATTCCCTTTGCTTTAAGTTCTTTAGGAGCGACATCACTTTTAAGATAAGCAATTGCTGAATTTGGCGTAAGTTTAGTCAGCTGCTCACAGATATTCATGCTGAAGGAAATATATTCCACTTGTTTTTCCAAACCATATTCTTTGACCATTTTGACCGTCGTTTCCGCTATTTGGTCTTCTTGCTCTTTAGTCTTATGCGGTTTGATTTCGAGTATGAGCTGTATTCCTGCCTGTTTCTTCCCGGCTTGCAGATAATCTGCCAGTGTAGGAAGTATTTCTCCGTTTTTAAGTTGCAAACCTTTTAAATTATCATAGTTGGTTTTTCCGATGGTAAAGCCTTGAATTGTGTCGTCGTGATTCACAACAACCACTCCGTCGGCAGTAAGTTGTACGTCAAACTCTGAACCATACAGTTTGTTTTCAGCAGCCTTGTTTAAGGCTGTGATTGAATTTTGCGCTGAATGTTCTGTTTTCCAAAATCCGCGATGCGCGATTACTTGAGTCTGTGCCTGTCCGGCTAAGGTGAAAAGTGCGCAGGCACAAGCCATAAGTACATGTTTTGTTTTCATTATTTTTACTTTTTAGGTTAGAATGCATATCTCACACCAAGCTGTACTTGAAACGGAGTACCGTTTAGGTTAGATACCCCCGTGTTAGCATTTACATTATATTTATATTGTTTTTTATCTTTATCAAATCCAGTAATGGAATAGATATTCTGTTTGCCCAAAATATGTCCGGCTCCCCAATCTTTATTCAGCATATTTAATACATTAAACATATCTACTGAAACTTCAAGATTATGAGTTTTGTATAGTTTGAATTTCTTGGCAATACGTAAATCGAGTGTTCCATAAAAGCCGTTTACACCTCCATTGCGTTCAGCTACTTTTCCAAAACTTTTGCGGATATAATCTTTAGTGCTTTGTTCTACATCCGGATTGTTTAAAATATCATTAATTCCATCTCTAAGATACTGAGGAGTATTGGTATCGTTTGGGTCATAAATATAGGCCAAATCATTTGATGAAACAAAATCCCCGTTTACATTTCCGTTAACAGCTAAGGAATAACGAGTACCTCCGATTCCTGAGAAACGTGCGCCAATACTGATGCCCCAGAATGTGGGAGCTGTACCATATATTACTACTTTATGGCGGAACTGATTGTTTGAGTAAGTCATTTTGCTGAGATCACGTGGGTCGTCAACAACCATTTGGGAAAGGGTAGCCGAGTTTGCTACATTTCCATTGTATGAGGTGTTGTCTTTGGTATCATTCCATGTATAGCTGAATGAAAGCTCTCCGTCTTTAAAATATCTCCAGGTTCCATCAATAACGAATGCAAACTGATTGACTTTTCCTTCGCTTACCATTTCCAATACACGTCCCACTTTATCTGTTTTACGTCCATACGACCAAGTTGCTTCTCCTTTAGAATCAATACTTTCAGCCGGTACATATACGCCTCGGTTTCCTTCGGCTGCGAGAGTGAAATAGGGAGCATCATTCATGTTCCTGTCTACATACATGTAATTGTTTCGTCCCAAAGTCATATATCCTGCAATGCTAACCTTCAGGCGGTCATTGAAGAAGTGGGTATATGAGAGATTGGCTTTGTAAATCACTGGAACTTTACAGTCGGCTCCATTCATATTGATGGTAGAAATCGGGGTTACGTAAGGACTGTTGAACAGTTCTTTGCCCGGAGCTGTTGAAGGATTTTTGCGATAGGCAGAAAAATCGGGACGTATCAGATTAAGGAGCTCTGCGTAGTGAGGGGCATTTTCGTTCAACTTGATATCTACCGAGGTGGTTCGTGTTCCATCGAAAACCATATTATTAATCATGGCATAATTGTTGATGTCGGAAGCAAATATACCAACTCCGGCACGAATAATGTCTTGATGTTTGTCATTGATATCCCATGTAAGCTGGATGCGTGGCTGTATCTGGAAGCTGGAGAGCCCGTTGTCTGTGCGCAGTCCTAATTCATCATATACGGTCTGGTTAAATGTTCCTTTATTGAAGTAGGTTGCATTATCTAATCGAAGACCGGCTGTTAATTCGAATCCGGGGAAAAGTTTGGTTTGCATCTGTGCATAGGCACCTGCATTTAGAATATTTTGTTTTACGCGATCGTCATTGGTAAGATATACTTCACGGACATATCGGTTAGGGGTCATTTTTTCAAAACTGTCTAATCCGTTGAAGTAAAAACGTCCGTTGGTTTCACTTCCGTAGCGTGAGTTCATGTGCGTATACATGAAGTCCACCCCAAAAGTATAGTTAACCTTGTTTGTATTGTAGTAGAAATTATCTACAACTTGAAGAACATGATTGTAGAAGTTTTCCGGACAATAGCGGTGCCCTCCTAATTGAATGCTGGTTGTTGCAGTTTTCCCGTTAATCTGCGAGGTTACATTGTTTACAATGGCTCTTGGAATATTGCTGGAAGGAAGTTCTTCTCCGGGCATTGATTTTTCAAGTGTGTATAAGTGTTGTACCTTGAGTTCATTGGTTCCTTTAGGGCCTATAACCGAGCGTAATGTAGCCATGGCACTGTTGTTAAGCGAGCGTACATCACCATACGTTTCATATAGGTTTATGTTAGTATTGTCACCCAGTCCCAGGTTATTCATGTCGTTTACAAAGTTATCGGTGAAAGTCAACAGATTGGTCGCATTGATTTGCCAGTCTAATCGGGCAAATACAGCGTCTGTACTTTGTTTTTTATCGAAAGAACCGAATTGTGGAGTGGAAGAAACTCCATATTTGTCGCGTGCTATTTGCAAGTAGCGGTCACGTACATCTGTTGTAATGTTGTAGCGCTTTTCATCGTCCTTTCCGTGTATATCGGCAATGTAAAGTGGACGAGAGTCGGCTTGATGGTCCCAGGTAATAAAGAAGTGAGCCCGATCTTTCACCAATGCACCTCCCAGTGATGCTCCGAACTGATAGGTGGAGAAGTCATTGTTTCGTTTATTTCCGCGTATGTCATACTTGCTGGAGAGCCAGTCAGCTCTCATGAAAGTAAATGCACTACCAGTCAGCGTATTGGTTCCTGATTTTGTAACTGTACTGACAGTACCTCCACCGGCACGTCCGTTGGTTACATCGTATTGGTTGGTTACAACTTTAAATTCTCGGATAGCTTCCATAGAAATGGCATAAGGAACTCCGTTACGACTTGTTGTACTACCTCCTGAAGTGGGGTTTTTAGCTGTCATGCCGTCAATGGTGTAATTAGTTGATGAGGCCAACTGCCCCGATAGGCTTGAGCCTGTACTAAGTGGAGACAAATCAACTAGGGAGGTGAAATTTCGTCCGTTTACAGGAAGTTTTTCGAGGTCACGTTCCGTGATAGATGTTGCGGTTCCTGTGGTAGTGATGGTATTCTTCAATGAATTGGCCACGACCTCTACCGCTTCCATGATTACACTTTCTTCTTTCAGCTGGAAATCTAAGCGAATCAAATCTCCCTGATTCAGCGTATATCCTGTTTTTTTCTGGTCACCATATCCCACATAGGTTACTGTTACGCTGTATGGTCCTCCAAGAGGTAACTGTTTGATGGTGTATTCTCCATTTTCGTTTGTAATAGATCCGGTATTAAAGCCGGTAGATTCATTCTTTACTTGTACTGCTGCTCCAATGACGCCTAATCCGGTTTCATCGGTTACGATACCTGATATAATAGCTCGGTTATCTTGGGCAGACAGGTGCCATGTCTGTGCTAATAGCATCAGAAAAAGTAATAAAACTTGTTTCAGTTTTGTTGTCATTGTTTTAGTTGTTAATGGTTTTAAAATTGACACAACAAAAGTAAAAGCAATGTATTACAAGAGCGTAACCGGTATATAAAGAAACGGTGTTGATTCTGTGACAAACTTGTTACGATGAAACCGGAGGACAGATGATTTTCCGTCCCCATATTCCTTGAAGAATTCCACGTAAAGCCAGATAGATGATAAAAGCCATCCAGAGTGCATGGTTTCCTATTGTGTCATGAAAGCCATAATAGGTAAGGAAGAAGCTTCCTGAAGCAAGAATCATGGCACGAAGCATGAGATGGGTGGCAGTTGCTCCGATGCAGATACCATCGAGCAGAAAAGCTGAAAAGCCAGCTATGGGGATGGCAAGTACCCAATAGAAATAGCTCCCGGAAGCTTGGATCACGATCTGGTCGTTCGTAAGCAGAGAGAGAAAGCCTTTTCCTCCGGCACCATACAAGAGGGTAAAAGCTAAGGCGAGTAACACGCCCCATCCGAACAGATGACGTACGGTACGGCGCAGTTCCAGATGATTTTTTGCCCCGATATATTTCCCGGTCAAAGCCTCTCCGGCATAGGCAAATCCATCCATGATGTAAGAAAAGAGGGTGAAGAGCTGCATAAGCAGGGTGTTGACAGCAAGCGTCACGTCTCCGTAAGCTGCTCCGGTAGAGGTGAAGAAAACGGTCACTGCAACCAGACAGAGGGTGCGGAAAAAAATATCGCGGTTTACCTGGAAGAAACGGCTCATGGCATTGCGCTCAAAGACATGGGCATGCTGAATATACTTGCGCAGTGGTTGGTAGTAGCGTAACCATAGTAAGAAAGCAATGGTCAGTCCGGCATATTGGGCGATAAGTGTACCCAAAGCTACGCCTTCAACCTTCATGCTTAAACCGAAGACAAAAAGCAGACTGGCTGTGATATTGACTAGGTTTTGCGTAATGGCGATAAGCATGGGGAAGCGTGAGTTCTGCATTCCGATAAACCATCCGGTGAAACTGTAAAGTCCAAGGGTGGCAGGTGCTCCCCAGATACAGATATGGAAATAAGTAGAAGCAAGCTGGCGTACTTCCGGACTGGCTTCAATGAGGTGAAAAGCGAGGATGCGGATGGGATATTGCAAGACAATCAGTCCGGCTGCAATCAAGAAGCTGATGCCTAATGAACGTAGCAGGATATGAACAGACTCATCCAAGTGGTGTGCTCCATAAGCTTGTGCTGTCAGTCCGCCGGTACCCATGCGGAGAAATCCGAAAATCCAGTAAATCATATTAAATAACATACCGCCTACCGCAATGGCACCGATGTATGAAGCGGCTCCCAAATGTCCCACAATGGTTACATCAACCAGTCCCAAGAGAGGAACGGTGATATTGGAGATAATAGACGGAATAGCAATGTGAAGAATGCGCTGGTTCGTTGGGTTCATAAGGGGAAAATTATAAAATATATTCTACTTCCTTAAACAGGTAGGCTCTGTATTGACCTGCTTTATCTTTTAAAATGAGTTTTCCGATCGGTTCAATATCGCAAATACAAGCCTCAAAAGAACCTTCGGCATCCCGGTACCGATGAAAGCCGTTTTTCCGATAAAGTCTTTCTTTGTAAAGCTGTATGATGCTTTCTGTATCATTGTTTTTGAGCAGCGAATAATAATCAGAAATCCGTTCCATCAGTTGCTCTAAGATAACTGCCGGTTCATAGGTTTGTCCGGTGATTTGGCGAAGAGAAACCGGATTAGGCGCATCGCTGATAAACTCCAGCTGATTGAGGTTGACTCCGGTGCCGGAAATAGAACGGCTGATATGGATGCCTGTAAGGTCGTTTTCAATCAGCGTGCCGCAAATCTTTTTGTCATGCCAGTAAATATCGTTCGGCCATTTAATGGTAATGCCTTCTGTATATTGCGACAGCACTTCCTGTAAAGCTAAAGCGGTAATTTGCGATAAGAGAAATTGGCGTTTGGCTTCTAAGAAGTCGGGGAATACAACAAAGCTGAACAAAAGGTTAGCTCCGGCTTCCGATTCCCAGGAATTTCCCCGCTGTCCGCGTCCGGCAGTCTGATAAGAGGTATATACACTGGTCAGTTCGGGAAGTCTTTCCAGGTTACAGCGTTCGGCAAGATAGGTATTGGTTGAGGCTGTTTCGCCGAGAAGTATAGGTTTAGGAAAGTTCATTGTAAAGTTCTTTTTGTTTACGTGTAAATTTCTTGATAACTTCTTCATAGGAATGGTCTATCAGCGAGCATACCAGCGTATCGGGCACGTCGGAATGAAGAGCTACCTGATTCCAGTACTTTTTGTTGAAATGGAAAGCTCCTTCAATCCCATTATAATGTTCTCTCAACTCAAGTGCATAGTCGGGGTTGCATTTCAGACTGACGCAGTCGGGAGAATCTAAATCGATGAGCGCAAACATGCGGTCAACCACTTTAAAAACCAAGGTGGTTTCATCAAAAGGAAAACATTCTGCAACCGCCTTTTTATTCAAACAATATTCACGCAGCGTTTCTATGTCCATTTTCAGTTTGATTTATTGGTTTAATTCCAGATGGGTGGGAAAAAGGCCTCTTCAATATGCTCTATCAGGAAAGGAGGCTGAGTGCCGACAACCGTTATGATGTCAAATCGCACCGGCAAGTCAATGGCATACTTTTTCAGGTAAGAATCAGTAGAAGAAACAATATGTCTTATTTTTCGTGACGTAACAGCATCTTCCGGAAGTCCGTAATCATTGTTTCTTCGCGTCTTTACCTCAATCACAATCAGCTCTTTATTCTTTTCGGCTACAATATCTAACTCAAACCTTCCGGAGCGCCAGTTGCGGTGCAAGATGGTATATCCGTGGGCTTCTAAGTAAGCAGTCGCCTCTTCTTCTCCTTCTTTTCCCAGTTCATTATGTGCTGCCATTCTTTCTTTTTTTGCAAAAATACATATTTTATGCTTTGAATTCAGTTGAAGTGTGCTAATTTTGCAGCTATTATGCTGAATACAGGGAAGAAACGTAAGAAAGTGCCTTCATCAACTCCACCGCGCAAGCAGCGGATGGTATGCTTGATGAGTGAAGAAGAAGTGCAGATAGTGAATCGTTATTTGGAGAGATATCAGATAACGAATAAGGCTCGTTGGCTTCGTGAAACCGTACTTGCTTCTATTTACCACAACATGGAGGAAGATTATCCTACCTTATTCAGCGAACATGAAATGCGCAGATAACGATGGCGGATGATGTATATTATATGAAGCAGGCTCTGATGGAGGCTGAAAAGGCTTCTGGAAGAGGAGAAGTACCTGTAGGGGCGGTGGTGGTTTGTCGCGACCGGATTATAGCTCGTACCCATAACTTGACGGAAATCTTGAACGATGTGACTGCGCATGCCGAGATGCAGGCCATTACGGCTGCTGCCAATTCGCTTGGCGGAAAATACCTGACCGACTGTACGCTTTATGTCACCGTTGAGCCGTGTGTGATGTGTGCCGGTGCCATTGCTTGGGCGCAGACCGGCAGGCTGGTCTTTGGTGCGGACGATGACAAGCGAGGATACCAAAGATATGCTCCTCAGGCATTACACCCGAAGACGGAGGTGGTAAAAGGCGTGATGGCTGAGGAATGTGCGCAACTGATGAAAGACTTTTTCCGCAGAAAAAGATAGCTGGAAGATTTGCAGTGCGTTTATGCCCCCTTTTGTTTTACAATCTTTTTAAACCCTGTATCATCCATACCGACAAAACAAACGGAGCAGTCAGCGTGGTGATATGCAAGTTCATTCCGATGATTTGTAATATCACAGACAGGCAGACGGAAACTGATGCCCATCCGAAACTTCTCCAATTTGTTTCTCCCAATGCGATGGCACATAAAACTCCGTTATATCCCATCAATCCCAGATTAATTATACTTGAATCGATTCCATACAGCGTGGCTAAAGGCAAGGGGAGGAGCGCTCCCAAGGCTGTATAGAAAGCCGCAGTGCGTGAGTGGACGAGAATTCCGATACCGAAAAGCAGTCCGCTAAGGATATGATCTTGAAACATAACCTGTCTTATTCGCGAGACAAAGATTGTGGATTTTGCTTGAATCTGTTCGTGGTGACTTTTTAATTGGTGCTTGCCGTTTTTTTAAGGGAGCGCATCCGGATGCCGAAGCGTTCGGACGAAAACGTCTAAACGATTGGGGTGAAGCGTCGAGGCGTGTGGAGTAAGGTGTCTAATGATGTTGTTTTGTTATTATAAGTTAAATAATAAACAGTTGTTTGCATACGTGAAAATAAATGCAGTTATTTGTCATACAAATAATACTAATAGAAAAACTCAGATAACAACTATGGATACACTTCGTATATTAAAGACAAATACAACCTTGGTCGATCAGGTGGAAGATCGGTTGCTAAATTATTTTAAGGAAAAGAATTTTCAAATAGGCGACCCTGTTCCTAACGAAATGGCTTTGGCAGCCTCTTTAGGAGTGGCAAGGAATGTGTTGAGGGAGGCATTGAGCAGGCTTAAAATGATTGGGATGATTGAGTCTCGTCCGCGGCGGGGGATGATTTTATGCGAACCCTCTTTGCTGGGCGGAATGAAACGCATTGTCGATCCGCGCATATTGAGCGAGTCTTCCTTGTTTGATATACTGGATTTCCGTATCGCACTGGAGATAGGAATATGCGGTGATATTTTCAGAAACCTTACCGATGAAGACCTGGAGGACTTGGAGAGAATTGAAAAGTCCGGAGAAATGATTGGACATAACGGGTATTCGTCTGTGAGCGAATATACCTTTCATTCAAAATTATATGAGATAACAGGCAACAGGACGATTTCCGAGTTTCAGAGTCTTATCCGTCCGGTTATGGAGTTCGTGAAGTGCAAGTTCCAAAACTCGCTTGAACCTATTAACATTGAAATAAAGGAAAGAGGGGAGCTTGTTACCCACCGTGACTTGCTTGTCTTGTTGCAGAAAAGAGACGAAGAAGGCTTCAAAAAAGCATTGGAGAAACATTTCTTGGTTTATAAGATATTGCTTGGTAAAATGAACCGATAACCGGACTGCTTTGCCGGCTACAGCCTTAAAACAATCTTACTATAACCTTAAATTTATGTGTAGAAGAATTTTTTTTATTTTTCCGCTTTTGTTTTTTGCTTCATTTTTTTGTTCTCCCTTATATGCTTCTGCTTTTAAGGTTGAGGAACGTATCAGTTGGGATGCTTCTTTAAATCTTCCCGGCTTGGATGGCAAACCGAATCCGGGTGTGGCAGGTGCTTTCTCAGGCTTTGTGGGTGATGATTTGCTCATTGCTGGCGGTGCAAACTTTCCGGATAAAAAGCCTTGGGAAGAAGGAGGAAAGAAAGCATGGTGGAGCACTCTGTATTATAGAAATGTGCAAGATGATATGTCGTGGCAAATTCTGGAGGATGCTCTTCCCGAGCCTAGAGCCTACGGGGTGTCTGTTGCCTTGCCCGAAGGTCTGCTTTGTATCGGCGGATGTGGCCCGGACAGTTGTTACAGTGATGTCTTCTTATTGGCATTGAAAGAAGGCAATGTCAGTGTGTCTTCCGATTGGCCTTCGTTGCCGGTTCCGTTGGCACATGCATCCGGAGCATTGTTGGACAATAAGATTTTTGTTGCCGGCGGTCAGGAAAACATGGACAGTCCGTGTGCTACATCGCATTTCTTTATGCTTGATTTGTCACAAAAAGAAAGCGGATGGCAAGTGCTTGATTCGTGGCCGGGGAAGCCGAGAGGATTTGCGGTAAGTGCCGTCCAGAGTAATGGGGTGGATAAATGTTTCTACTTGTTTAGCGGCCGTGATTATGATGCAGAAGGTAATGTGGAAATATTGTCGGATGGCTATGTGTATAATCCTAAGACGGAAGAGTGGAGTGTGTTGTCCGGTGAATTTCCGGTAATGGCAGGAACAGCTGTTCCGCAGGGAGCCAACCATCTCTTGTTGTTGGGAGGTTCGGATTCGATGCTTCCGGCCGGCGAGCGTCATCCCGGGTTTGACAACAGGGTGCGTTTGTTTCATACCGTTACTCAGACTTTGGTGGTAAAAGAAGAGAGTCCGTATGCTATTCCTCTTACCACAAATGTGCTCGCTCATGATGGGGCGTTTTATTTGACCAGCGGTGAAATTCATCCGGGAGTAAGGACTCCGGAGATAGTGTCATTCCGCATATTGCCGTACGAGAAAAATTTCGGGATTGTAAACTATCTGGTAATCGCTTTTTATTTTATGCTTCTGGCATGGATTGGCTATTACTTTTCGAAGAGACAGAAAAACACGGATGACTATTTTAAAGGTGGAGGCAGAATTCCCTGGTGGGTTGTCGGACTCAGTATTTTCGGTACGGCATTGAGTGCCATTACCTTTATGGCTATTCCGGCCAAGGCCTATGCTTCCGACTGGAGCTATATCTTTATCAATGCAGGCATATTGCTGGTTGTGCCGATAATAATTTATCTGTTCATTCCGTTTTTCAGAAAATTGGACAGCACTACGGCTTATGAATACCTGGAAGCTCGTTTTAACTATGCTGTCCGTATGTTTTCGAGTCTCTCTTTCATCTTGTTCCAGATAGGAAGAATGGGGGTAGTCTTATATCTGCCTTCAATAGCTTTAAACGTTGTCACCGGACTGGATATTATACTTTGTATAACCTTGATGGGCGTTTTAAGTTTGGCATACACCATGATGGGCGGCATAGAAGCTGTTGTATGGACAGAGGCACTTCAGGTTGTGGTCTTGATGGGGGGAGCCGTGTTGTGCATTGTTTATATGGTTTGCAATACAGACGGAGGGTTTGCCGGCATTGTTTCGGTAGCATGCGATGACCGGAAGTTTGCGCTTGGAAGTCTGGCTTTTGATTTGCGCCAACCCGCGCTGTGGACAGTATTGATAGCCTCTTTCTTTACGAACATTACGACTTATGGAACCGACCAGACCATGGTGCAGCGTTACATGACTACCGAAACGGAAGAAAAGGCACGTAAAAGTGTGCTGACCAATGCTTGTCTTACGATTCCTGCTTCTTTGATATTCTTTTTTGTAGGAACGGCTCTTTATGTATTTTACAAGCAGCATCCCTTTGATTTGAGTCTGACTATTTCCGATGGTGATGCCATATTCCCGTGGTATATTTTCAGCCAGCTTCCTCAAGGAGTGACAGGGCTTCTGGTCTCCGGTATTTTTGCAGCTGCGATGTCAACGTTAAGCAGCAGCATGAACTCGGCTGCAACGGCTTATGTAGTGGACATTCATTCCAGGTTCTACAAAGGAAGTAGCTTGAAAACAGCAAAGTCCGCCACTGCCTTCCTTGGATGTTTAGGTATTGGTTTCGCATATATAATGGCCACGTGGGAAATTAGTTCCTTGTGGGATGAGTTCAATAAAATTCTGGGTTTGATACTGGGAAGCATGGGCGGACTTTTCTTGTTGGGAATACTTACAAGAAGAGCAAACGCTTCCGGGGCCGTTTGTGGTATTGTCGGCAGTATCGGCGTGCAGATTTATTTTATAAACACACAGTCTGTCCATCTGCTGCTCTATACAGCTACCGGTATAATCTCTTGTTTTGTGATAGGTTATCTGTGCAGTCTGTTTTTTAAAACAAGAAAGAACGACATATTACATCTTACTGTTTATAAACATTAAATTTAAGTGAACATGAAAAATTATGAACGATTAAGAGGAATGGTTGCTGCAACTTTCACTCCGATGTATGAAGACGGAAGTCTTAACTTGGAGATGATTGCAAAGTATGCCGACTATATTGCGGCTTCCGGAATCCCTGGAGTATTCGTCTGTGGCACTACCGGCGAATCACTTTCGCTTACAGCAGACGAGCGAAAGAAAATATTGGAAAAGTGGGTCGATTCGGCCGACGGGCGTTTTAAGGTAATTGCCCACGTAGGCTGCAACTCGCAGCCGGAGGCTATGGAGCTGGCTGCGCATGCCTGTCATTCGGGTGTATACGCTATCGGCGCTATGGCACCGGCTTTCTTCAAACCGGTCAGCGTGTCCGATTTGGTGGCGTTCTTTGCACCGATAGCAAAATGTGCGGAAGAACTGCCTTTCTATTATTACAATATGCCTTCTATGACAGGTGTGTCTCTTTCAGTCCCCGAATTTTTGACGGAAGGGAAGAAAGTAATTCCTAATTTGGCAGGCGTGAAGTTTACTCATAATAACTTGATGGAAATGGGAGAATGCCTGACTCTTCAAGACGGGGCGTTCGAGGTTTTACACGGTTACGATGAAATATTGATTGCGGGACTTGCCTTTGGGGTTGTTGCCGGAGTTGGCAGTACCTATAATTATATGCCTGAAGTGTATAAAGGGATTTTTGCATCTATGGATAAAAACGATTTGGCTACAGCCCGTAAACTACAGCAGAAATCAATTGATATTGTCAAGGTTATAATTAAATATGGTGGCGGAGTACGAGGCGGAAAGGCTATAATGAAGCTGATAGGAATAGATTGCGGGCCATGTCGTCTGCCTATCCATCCTTTTGGCGACGATGAATATGCATGTTTGCGGAAAGACTTGGAGTTGAATGATTTTTTTTAAATGAAAAAAGTATGACGCAGATAACAGTCTTGGCGGATTAGTTTCTCATTGTCATACTTTTAACCTAAGAAAATACAAAGATGAAAAATATATTTTTAAAATCCCATTTAATTTTGACTTTATTGTTTTTTGGGATGTTTTTTAACAATGTTTTGGCTCAGAATATGCGCAATGTCAGCGGTATAGTAAAAGATTCGCGCAGAGAAGCGGTAATAGGGGCAACCGTGGTGGTGAAAGATTTGCAGATTGGTACTACTACGGACTTGGACGGAAAATTCTCTCTGGAGATACCTCAAGAGGCAAAGCTGTTACAGATTTCATACATTGGAATGAAGCCGATGACGCTGCGTCTTACGGGTAAGAATTTTTACGAAATCAGTCTGGAAGATGAATCCATAGCCTTGGGCGAAGTCATTGCCGTGGGATATGGAACACAGACTAAGGCTACTATCACATCGGGCATTGCCTCTGTGAAAAAAGGCGAGCTGCTTTCGTCCGTATCGGCTTCTCCGCTGAACAACCTTCAGGGAAAAGTTGCAGGCTTGGATATTCGTCAATCCACCGGTCAGCCGGGAGCACAGCCCATGGTACTGATTCGTGGTGGTTCTACCGATCCTTCGAAAGATACTCCCTTGTTTGTGATTGACGGAGTAATCCGTGAAAACATGGACGGTATCAATCAGGAAGATATAGAGTCGATGGAAGTGTTGAAGGATGCCGCTTCTTCTGCCATTTACGGGGCAAAGGGAGCTAACGGTATTATATTGATTACTACCAAAAATGGTGCGTCGAATGCCGGAAAGGCAACGGTTACGGCATCTTATCGAATCGGCATTGAGAAAATCCGCGAACATTATCCTTTCTCAAGCGCACGCGATTATTTGTATGCTTCACGTCTGGCCGGCTCCAGAGGCATTAACGACTCGAATGTGGCAGCTCGTTTGGAAGGTGGGGCTTATCCTTATTCTACCGGAAACATCAACTATAAGAACGGTAATCTGGTGGGTTACGGATATTCGCGTTTTACAACCGAATACCTTGACGACCTGGTTGCCAATATGGGACAGCCTTATGTGGATAACTTGTTGAAAAATCAAGGTTATGAAGTCATGAAAGACCCTTATTCGGGAAAGGACTTGATCTTTAAGGATAATAATTACCAGAAGGATGTCTTGTTCAAGACTGCCATTACCCACAATTACGATGTAAGTGTTTCCGGAGGTACTGAAAAGGCTAATTATTATGTAAGCATGGGCTATATAGATGCCGAAGGTATGGTTCTTGGAACGGGATATGACCGATTCAGCCTTACGGCAAACGGCAACTATAGCTTAAAGGATAACCTGAAAATAAATCTGGGGATAAAGCATTCTACCATTTCAAACAAAGGAACAGACCCTGCCGGAAGCGGCACGAGTACATTGGATCGTTCTTCAAGATATCCTACCACTTTCAGACTCTATTATGACGACGGTACGCCGGGAATCGGAGAGGCGGGAGGTTCGCCCAGAAACCGTTTGCATGAATTGTATTATCAGGATATAACGGACAAGAGCTATATCACCTCTTTCCAGATGGGACTTGACTGGGAAATCTTGCCGAAGTTGCATTTCAAGCCGTCTGCGTCTTATTATATAAAGGAATATATCTACCGTTTCTTTGAGAAATACAATGAGTTCAACAAGAGTCGCATAACCCGCGAAGACCATAATCAGTACAGACAAATAATGGCAGATGCGGTATTGACTTATGATACAAAGTTTGACGAACATTCTCTTGGAGCGATGATTGGTATGAACTATACGGTGAATAACAATTATAAACTGCAAGGTACAGGCCGTAATGCGGCAACAGACTATATCCCTACATTGGATCCGAGTAAAGAAGAAGACCAGCGTACCACCTCTTCTTTATATGAAGAAAGGTTGCTTGGCTTTTTTACCCGTGTGAATTATGACTACAAGAAACGCTATCTGCTATCTGCTTCGTTGCGTTACGATGGAGCATCCCAGTTTTCGGAAGACAATAAGTTTGCTTTGTTTCCGGCTGTTTCGGCAGGATGGAACATGCATTATGAAGACTGGTTTCCTCAAGATATCGTGAATCGGTTAAAGTTGCGTGCAAGTTGGGGAAAGACCGGAAACAATAAGTTATCTTATTCCAATACGCAAGGAGAATATAATACATTTCTTGATAGCTATTCGTTTGCTTATGGAGGCAATTCTGGTGTCTTGAACAGTGTATTGGCAAATCGGGCACTGGTGTGGGAGACGACTTCTAACGTAGACTTGGGTATTGATGCCGCATTTTTCAACAACAAGCTGGAACTTTCCTTTACCGGATATAACAAACTGACCACCGACCGTTTGTATGACAAGTCTTTGCCGGCAGAAACAGGTTTCGGCTCAATCAGAGCCAATTTGGGGACGGTTCAAAACAAGGGTATCGAATTGTCTGTTACGGCTCATCCTCTGTCGTCGGCTTCTCCGGTAGGATGGGAAATTACCGGTACTTTCTCCATGAACAGGACTTATATAAAGAAGTTGCCATACAATGGAAAAGACAAGAACCGCGTGCAGGGAGGTTTGATTTGGAACAGTAAGGCAGGTAAATACATCGAGGCCGGAGGGCTTGCCGAAGGTGAACGAATCGGCGGACGCTGGGGATTTGTGTATCAAGGAGTATATGATACGGATGAGGAAGCTGCCAAGGCTCCGGAAGATACCAAAGTGTCCGGCTCCAAACTGGGCAAGGATAAGGTTGCCGGCGATGCCAAATGGGCAGACTTGGATAATAACGGCTTGATTGACGACCGGGATATTGCATTTATGGGATGGGCCAATCCCGACAAGAAAGGTGCGTTGATTAACTCTTTGACCTATAAGAATTTCTCATTCCGATTTGTCGTGGATTTTGCTTTAGGACATTCTATCGCAAATGTCTGGCGTGCCCGCTCGAATGCCAATGGAAGAAATGCCATCATAACCACTACCGATGTGACCAATGGCAATATCTGGTGGAATCCGGGTGATGCCGCTACTTGTAAGTATCCCCGTTATGACAATGCTTCCGACTGGGATAACGGTTACCGCAATCACATGCGTACCATTGCTTACGCAGGAATGAACAGTAACGGTAATGCCGATAACAGTGCTTATTACAGCAAGGGTGATTATCTTTGCTTCCGGGAAATTACATTAGGATATGACCTGCCGAAAAAAGTATGTACAAAGTTGGGTGTGAGTTCTATATCATTGAATGCAGGAGTACATAACCTCGGTTATATCACGGCTTACGATGGCTTGAATCCTGAGCAGTATGACGGACAGGAAACTGGGGAATATTTCATTCCCATACAATTCAATTTTGGTGCAAGATTAACTTTTTAAATAGGAATACACATGAAAAATATATTTGTTTTAGGCCTGGCATGTTGCCTTGGTCTGGGAAGCTGTGACATTCTGGATGTAGAGCCGATTTCTACAATTACCTCAGATTCTTTTTGGAAATCCCCCGGTGATGCCGAGGCTTATCTGACCGGTATTTACAATAAAGTCCGTGGCTTGTATAATACCTCTTATTATGGTGAAGACAGGGGGGATTCTTTCAAGGCCGGTGAGATAGGCCCAGTATCGGTGGCTTGGTCACAACAATTGCTGGAGAGCAATGCTCCTTCTTATCGGAATGCATATGGCTGTATCCATCATGCCAATCTGTTGTTTCATCAGATAGAAAACCTGAATTTCGAGGACGAGGCCGAGAAGAATCGCATCAAGGCTCAATGTCATTTCCTGAGAGCTTATACCTACTTCTTGCTGGTAAGGTCTTGGGGGGATGTGCCTATCGTGACAGAGCCTACTCTTTCGGATGATGTTGAGTTGGTACCACGTTCATCCAAGGAAGATGTGGTGAAACTGATACTGGAGGATTTACAGTCTGCTTTGTCGCTTTTCCCGGAAGAGGGATACAGGGATAAGAATTATGCATCCAAGCCTGCTGCTTATGCGATGCGTGCTGATGTACTGATGTGGAAAGCCAAAGTATTGAAAGGCGGAAAGAATGATTTCTTGCAGGCCATAAAAGATATAGGTGAGGTAGAGAAAAGCGGTGTAGGCTTGCTGGATGAATATGCCGATGTCTTTAAGAACGACAATAAGAAAAACAAGGAAATCATCTTTTCTTTCTATTTCGAACGATATGAGGCAGGAAACTTGTCTATTGCAAGCAATGTCACTTCACGAACGGACAATCTTTCTATGGCTGTAAACTTGGCAGATGCAGCAACTTCGCCCAATCAGAGCCGGCATGTTTATGCGCCCAGTGATAAGCTGAGGGAGGTTTATCAGAAGAATCCGAACGATAAACGTTATCCGGTAGCTTTGATTGATATGGTAGATGCCGACGGTAATCTTATTCTGACACAGCAAAATAAGTTTAGAGGCAAACAATATCCTGACGACTTGTTTTTTGATGATGACCTGATTGCTTACCGCTGGGCCGATTTGCTTCTTTTGAGGGCTGAGGCGAATGCAGCATTGGGTGAACCCGGAAAAGCGATTGTTGATTTGAATGAGGTTCGTAACAGGGCTGGATTGGCTGGTTATGACGGACCGAAAGACAAGCTCTCGGTTGAGAAGGAACTGTGCGACGAACGTTTGAGAGAAATGTTCTTGGAGGAAAAAAGATGGTTCGACCTCATGCGTTTCCATGCCGGAGGCTCCATAGATATTTATAAGGAAGTTCCGAATCTGAATGACAAGCCGGACTATCCCTTGTATTTGCCTATCAATTACAACGACATGGTGCTGAACGAGAAACTGGTTCAGACTGATGGCTATGAAAGCAATGTGAAGAGATAAAACCTCAAGAGGGTGTATCAAAATTTTCGGTATGCCCTCTTTTTAAAATCTTTTGTAAGAATGGAAAAAATATTGACTTTTTTGACATGTGTGTATTCTGCCGTGACTTTGTCGGCTCAAACTTGTAACATGCCTTATGTGGATTTGTCTTCGCAGAAAGAAAGGCAATTTGTAATAGCCGAAGGGAAAGAGGACTTATACAACGGGCATCCTACCACCGTATTGATGGAGGATGGAAAAAACGTATGGTGTACATGGTCGTCGGGACACGGAGGAAGTGCTTCATTTATAGCAAAGAGTAACGATGGTGGCTTGGTATGGAAAACCGCTAAGACTCCCAGGGATTGGCAGAAGATGAGGAATTGCCCGAGTATATACAGACTGACAGACAAGCAGGGGGTAGAACGCTTGTTTGTTTTTTGCCAAGAGCCGGCAATGGGCTATAGTTACAGCGAAGACAGAGGTCGCACATGGTCGGAGGTGAAAAGTTTGGAAAAACCTTGTGTTATGGCTTTTTCGAGTATCGTGAAATTGAACAACGGAGATTACTTGGGAGTATATCACAGAGGATTTAATGACCAAGACCGTTCTCCGTTGACTTTATGGAGTTCAGTATCACATGATGGGGGATTGACTTGGGAAGCTTCGGTTAAAATAGCAGAGGTTGAAGGACGCTCTCCTTGTGAACCTTGTGTGTTTTACTCTCCTGACAGAAAGCAATTAGTATGTATAGCCCGTGAAAATAACCGGAAAGGAAACTCTTTGATGATGTTTTCAGATAATGAGGGAAAGACATGGACGAAGATGAGGGAAACCTCATGGGGAGTTACGGGCGATCGGCATGTGGCAAAGTATCTGAAAGACGGAAGATTGGTCATAGCGTTTCGTGATATGGCTTTGAATAGTCCGACCAAGGGGCATTTCGTTGCGTGGGTAGGCACATATAAGGATTTGAGAGAAGAAACATCCGGACAATATAGAATTAAGTTGCTTCATAGTTATGCAGGTTCTGATTGTGGGTATCCGGGGCTGGAAGTTCTTCCTGACGGTACGGTTCTGGCTATTACTTATATAAAATACAGACCGGGCAAGGAGCAACACTCTATCGTAGGGGTACGCTTTAGGTTGGATGAGACGGATAATATGCTGAAGTGATTTTGGGTTGGATGACCTGATAATATTTTGATTCTATGAAATACGGATTATTGTTGTTGAGTTGTTTTTATGCCGGTATTTCGTTTGCAAATGAGGCGGATATTAGATTTATGAGAGCAGAACTTCCTGTCCTTTTGGGGGAAGACAGGAATCACGTAGGTTACGTTCAGGTGATTAAAGGAAGCGCTTGTGGCCGGAATCTCACCGGGTTCTCTTATTCTTTTGCCGGAACAACCTGTTTGGATGCCGTAGACGAATTGTCTTTTTATGAGTGTGATTCAAAAGGAAGATTGGATAAAGACAAACTTCTTGCCGTGGCAGACGTGAGTGGCGAGAAGGGAAGTGTAAGGATTAACGTTCCGCTGAAATCGGATACCTGTTATTGGGCTTTTGCCGTGAAGATGAGAGAACAGGTTCCACTTGCCGGCAGAGTAAACTTTAATTGCACTTCAATCGAACTGGGTGGAAAGGCATGGAAGATAGAACCTGCTTTTTTGGAAGGGCTTCGGGTAGGCGTTCCGTTAAGAAAGCCGAAGCAAGATGGAGTGAATACCAGCCGTATCCCCGGATTGGCAACTTCCGGCAAGGGGACGCTTCTGGCTATATATGATGCCCGATGGGACTCGGGACGCGATTTGCAGGGCGATATGGATATAGCCTTAAACCGCAGTGAAGATGGTGGGAAAACATGGATGCCCATGCAGCGTGTGCTTGATATGAAAGAGTGGGGAGGCTTGCCCGAAAAATATAATGGTGTGAGCGATGCCTGCATCTTGTGTGACGAAAAGACTGGGACTGTCTATGTGGCAGGATTGTGGATGCATGGCATATTGGATGGTAAAACCGGGAAGTGGGTGGAAGGCTTGAATGAAGACAGCACCCGATGGATACATCAGTGGTTTGCCAGAGGATCGCAACCCGGCATAGGGGTGAAACAAACCTCGCAGTTCCTGATAACCAAAAGCACAGACGACGGAAAGACATGGAGCGAACCTGTGAATATCACTCCGGATACCAAAAGGAAAGACTGGTGGCTGTTTGCGCCTGCTCCCGGGCATGGCATTACGTTGAAAGACGGAACTTTGGTTTTCCCAACACAAGGAAGAGACAAGAACGGACTTTCGTTTTCAAACATTACGTACAGCAAGGATGGAGGAAAGACATGGACGACCAGCAACCCCGCTTATTCGAATACGACGGAATGTATGGCTGTACAGCTTGATAATGGCGACATTATGCTGAATATGCGCGACAACAGAAACCGGGGAGTGAAATCGCCTAACGGACGGAGGATATGTGTTAGTTCTGATTTGGGAAAGACCTGGCGGGAGCATCCTGCTTCTTATAGCGTTCTTACCGAACCTACCTGCATGGCTTCGGTTCATAAACATGTCTATCATGATGAGAAAGGAAATAAAAAGTCATTGCTGGCTTTTTTCAACCCTAATTCATATGACGAGCGTAACAGGCTGACTTTGAAACTTAGTTTTGATGACGGGAATACATGGCCCGAGAAATATTGGCTGATGCTGGATGAATGGGGAGGTGCAGGTTACTCGTGTATCACTTCCATTGATGAGGAAACTTTGGGAATTGTATATGAAGGAAGTGGCGCACACTTGATTTTCCAGCAGATAAAGCTCTGTGAGCTGTTTTGAACAGACTTAAGTTGTAAATTTTACTATATGGAATGATGGCCTGTTTAAATTTTCCAATGTTCGGGATTGATGGACTTCCGGTCTCTTCCTTTACGACCGAAAAGTAATGGCTGAAAGCCCGGCTGGTCTTTTATGGACTTTACAGATCACGTAAAATTGAAAACGACACTGAAAATAGTTCTTGATACTATGTTCAGTGTCGTTTCATTTCAAGGTAATTGAATATTTATCTTTCGTGGAGCTGGAGGGAGTCGAACCCTCGTCCAAACAAGGAAGCCATATGCTTTCTACATGCTTATCTCTGCCTTCGGTTTTCGTGCATAAGCAAGACCAGAGCCACCAACTTATGCCTTAGTTCCTAAAATTTCATTTCAGCTGCGGAACGAGACTGAAACTATTCCCGATTTTACTGCACCGCTGTTTCAAACGCCTCGGAACAAGAGCTTTTGAGCGATGTCTCGTTTCCATCACTGTGACGGAAATAAAGCTAATCTACTATACTTCGATTAAGCAGCAAGAGCGTAATTGTTGTTGCCAGATAATTGTTCAGTAACTGAGATTATAGTGCAAATCACTGACGCACTGCATGCTTACATACCACATCTCTCGCTGTCAAAACCAAACAACCCCGTTCGATGAAGTATTATTGGTTGCAAATATAGTGAAAAAGATGAAAGTATCCAATTGATAAAAGTTTTTTATGTATTTTTGAATATTTAAAGTTAAGGCTCTTTCATCCGGAAGGTAAAATGCCGGTACTTCTGCGAGAGTACTGATAAAGTGTTAGGTTGAAGATGAAAGTGCTGCGAATCAAAACGACTAATTTATGAAAAGAATCAAATGGTATCTGGCTGGAGTAGGGTTTGTCATGCTTTCGGCTTGTATGGGAAAGAAACAAACGGCGGCTGAGCCGATGGATATGAAAGAATCTGTTTATATGTGTGTGGGGAGTTATGCCTCTGCCGAAAATGAAGGGATTCGCTTGTTTCAGCTGAATCAGGAAACGGGCGATGCAGTGTTTTTGAATGGAATGAAGGGGATTGCTAATCCGTCTTTTCTGACTGTTTCTTCGGACGGAAAACATATTTATGCCGTAGGAGAGAATGATGAAACTTCTTCGACTGCCAATGTGATATGCTTCAGTGAACCGGAGCGAAAATTAGAATGGCTGAGCAGTAGCCTTACGCATGGGGGAGCTCCTTGTAATATTGTATTGAGTCCGGATGCACATTTTGTGTTGACAGCCAATTACGGAGGCGGAAGTCTTTCTGTTATTCCTTTGATGCGTGATGGAAAGGCAGGAAAGGCAGATACGATTCTTTTTACAGGTTGTGGTCCGGATAAAGAACGTCAGGCGCAGCCTCACTTGCACTGTGTGCAGTTCACTCCCGATGGGAAAAAGTTGTTTGCTTCAGATTTGGGAACAGACCGGATTTATGTATTTCCGGTAAAGAACGGTGCCAAGGACTTGCTGGATAGAGAAAAGATGGTTGATATAAAGTTGCCTGACGGCTGTGGACCGCGTCATTTATGTTTTTCACAAGACGGCAAAAGAGTGTATCTCATCACCGAACTTTCGGGAGAGGTGATCGTTTTGTTGAATAACGGAGCGGAATTTCATGAGTTGCAGCGTATTCAGTCTGACACGTTGAAGGCAAAAGGAAGCGCTGATATTCATTTGTCGCCGGACGGACGTTTCCTTTATGCTTCCAATCGCCTGAAGGGAGATGGAATCGCTGTGTTTAAAGTGAGTGAAGAAGATGGTACACTGACGAAAGTAGGCTATCAGTCAACTGGACTTCATCCGCGTCATTTTAATCTGACCCCTAACGGAAAGTTCTTGCTGGTGGCTTGCCGGGATACGGACGAGATACAGATTTATAAAAGAGATAAGCTGACGGGGCTGCTTGAAGATACCGGAAAGCGAATCAAGATGCCGAAACCGGTTTGTGTGCAATTCATTCCTTGATGACTCTATCTGAATCGATGAGGCTTCAGCGGAATAACATGGGGTGCTTGAATACATGGTCGGATAGGAAAAGAAGAAGGGGCAGACTTGCGAGTCTGCCCCTTTCATATAGCTTCAGTTTCTGTGAGTAAACCTGAATGCCTAAGCAACTTATTTCATCTTATATACCAAGGTTCCCCCCTTCAGAATGTCTTCGTGGGTGATGTAGTTCTTGGTGTAAGGCTTTCCGTTGAGCGTAATGCTGTCTATGTATTTATGCTCTTCCGATAAACCTTCGGCAAGGATGGTAAATGTTTTTCCATCAGCCAGATGTAAGGTGAATTTCGGGAACTGAGGCGCTCCGAACACATACTCTCCGCTTACCGGATTTACCGGATAGAATCCCATGGCCGAGAACATATACCATGCCGACATCTGACCGCAATCGTCGTTACCGCATAATCCGTTCGGTTTGGGCAGATACTGTGTATCAAAAATCTGACGTATCAGCTCCTGTGTGCGTTCGGGACGTCCGGCAAGTGTATATAAATAAGCCACGTGGTGGCTGGGTTCGTTACCATGCGCATACTGTCCGATGAGGCCAGTAACATCAGCTTGAGTGGTTTCCAGTTTAACGGTAAATACCGAGTCTAGCTTCTGCAAGAAAGCTTCTTCACCTCCGAAGAGCGCAATCAGTCCCGGTACATCATGCTGCACATGCCATGTATATTGCCAAGCATTTCCTTCGGTATAATCACCGCCGATGCTTTCCGAGTGTCCCACTTGACTTGGGTTAAACGGACTTTTCCAGGTTCCGTCAGCTTTTTTCGGACGCATGAATTTCGTACTCGGGTCGAAGAGGTTTTTGTAATAATCGGCCCGTTTGGCAAAGTAAGCGGCTTCTTCCTCTTTTCCCATGCGTTTGGCCATATCGGCTGCCGCATAATCATCGTATACGCTTTCCAAAGTAGATGAAACTGATTCAGCCTCGGTCAAGTCGGTGGGGAAATAGCCGTATTTGGTATAATGCTCCCAGTTCGATTTTAGAGGGTGTGACACCGTTTGGGTTTGCTTGATGGCATTAAAGGCACGTTCTGCATCAAAGCCTCTGAATCCTTTGGCATAGGCTTCGGCAATGATGGGCACACTGTGGTTGGCAATCATGGTAAAGGTTTCACCTCCCCACAATCCCCAGATAGGCAGGTAGCCGATGGTTTCACACTGATCGACCAGTGAGTTTACGAATCCATCCACGCGTTCGGGTACCATCAGAGTATAGAAAGGATGAGCTGCCCGGTAAGTATCCCATGTGGAGAAGGTAGAATAGAATTTGTCTCCGGTAGCCTGAACAATTTCATCTTTCGCATTGCGGTATTTTCCGTCGATATCAGAAATCTCGTTCGGCTGAATCAGTGCATGGTAGAAGCTGGTATAGAAATTCGTCTTTTCGTCGGTTGTGCCTTCTACGTCGATGCGGCTCAGGTAACTGTTCCATTCATTTTTGGCAGCTTGTCTTACTCCTTCGAAATCCCATCCATTCAGTTCGGCGGTAAGGTTTGCTTTTGCTCCTTCCACACCGGTGGTAGATAAGGCAACTTTCATCAGTAGCTGGTCTTCCGGTTTCATGTCGAACGTAGCGATGATTCGTTTTCCTTTTTCAGTGGCTGCCATGGGCAACTCAGATGAAGCAATAACCGGACGGTTGAACTTCATGGCAAAGTAATAAACCTGGTTAACCCATACCTTGTTGATTACATGCCCGGTCAGGGTGCTGTCGTTTTCCCAGTTGGTTTCGCAGAAACTGACTTGTGAATGATATTGCTCATCTCTCCATGCCGGACCATGCTGAAGGTCAATCAGTAATGAGGCAGAGTCAGCCTTGTGAAAGGTATAACGATGAAGAGCTGTATGCGTGGTGGCTGTCAGTTCAGCGGTAACATCCGGCTCGTCGAGAGTAACGCTATAATAGCCGGGGGTAGCTTTTTCGGTTTCCTTAGAAAAGCCGCTCCGGTACTCGTTCCATTGGCGCTGGCGCTTTCCGGTAACCGGCATGACAAGCACATCACCTAAATCCATGCATCCGGTTCCGTTAAGGTGAGTTTGTGTGAATCCCCATATGATAGAGTCTTCATAAACATATTCGGAGCAATATCTCCATCCCACTGCTCCGGTTACCGGACTGGTTTGAATCATTCCGAAGGGGCGGCAGGCTCCGGGAAACGTATGTCCGTTATCGGCAGCACCGATAAAGGGATTTACATACTGGGTATAGTCTATGTTTTTTTCATCCTGTGAAGTGCTACACCCAATCAGCATACTTCCCAATGCAAACAAAGAGGTATATAAAACAGTATTTTTTTTCATAGATGTTTTAGTATTTGGAGTGAGATAAAAAATCTCGTACAGATAAAGTGATTATCTGCGCGAGATTTTTTCTGCTTTTTAAAAGCGTAGATATATGGCTGAAATGCTTATACATAGGTTTCAAGGAATTTCACATTGCCATTAGGCAAAACTTTCAGTTCCTTCGTGGTGGCAGGGAACAATACTGACTCTCCGGCTTGCATTTCTATGGTATTTCCTTCATTGTCGGTGATGGTACATGCGCCTTCCATGCAGATGTAGATAACGAAAGAATCGAGTTCGCTGTAATCCATGTTCATGTTTTCACTTAAGTCATAAACAGAAGTGGTGAAATAAGGACAGGTAACCAGTTCAACCGGTTCGTTTTCTTTTGGAGTATATGAAGTGCGATAGTCGCTTTCTACGCTATAGTCGATAGCATCCTTAGAAAGTTCGGTATGCAATTCACGTGTGTTTCCGTTTTTGTCTTTGCGGTTGAAATCGTAAATTCGGTAAGTAATGTTAGAGGTCTGCTGGATTTCAGCGATGAAGCAACCCGCTCCGATGCTGTGGATGCGTCCTGCCGGAAGAAAGAATACATCACCCGGTTGAACTGCATAGTCAGCCAATGCATCGCAGATGGTATTATCTTCAATCATAGATGCATATTGGTCGGGGGTAATCTGTTTGCTTAATCCTGAGCGAAGGTGTGCTTTTCCTTCTGCATTGTCAATGACATACCACATTTCTGTTTTTCCCATTGAGTTATGACGTTTCATGGCCAGTTCATCGTCTGGGTGAACTTGGATAGAAAGGTCGTCTTGTGCGTCGATAAACTTGATGAGCAGAGGGAATTTGCCGTTGAAGCGCTTGTAGTTTTCCTCACCAACTAATGCACCTTTATATTCATTGACCATTTGAGTCAGGTTTTTTCCTGCGTCTGCTCCATTAGCAACAACAGATTCGTCGCCCGGTACATCAGAAATTTCCCAGCTTTCGCCTACTTGTGCCTGTTGACAGTCAAGGTGCTTGAACGGGATGATTTTATCTCCACCCCAAATGGTTGATTTCAGAATCGGATTAAATTTTAATGGATACATAATGTTTATAGTTTTTGGGTTAGAATTTACTGCAAAAATACGAAATTAATTTCGTTGCATTGTAAGATGATGTTTAATTTTCACATGAATCTCGGCAGATCTTCTCTCGGAAAAGAGTAAGAGTTAATTTGCGTTTTTTCGACCAGATAAGGTGTTGATTCATTGCAAAGATATATCTTTGCATCCGGAATAATACATGAAAAAAGAGAACATTATAAGATACGAACAAACGTTTTTTTATTTACATATTTTTATTTTAGATGGTAAACATTGAGAAAAAGTGGCGAGGTGTCGCCTTGTTTGCATTGTTCTTGGGATTAGGATCGTGCGTTGACAGCAAATACGATTTAGACAAAGACATCGACTGGACTATCACTGTAGGTGGTGATTATTTAACTGTTCCGGTAGGAACAACAGATACAATCTTTCTGAGTAAGATAATCGACTTGGAAAAGGATGGTATGCTGGGAGTTGATGGTAACCATGAGTATCATTTGACTAAGAAAGGTGTAATTGAAGTGGAACCGACTTCGGTAAGTAAAGTTCAAATTGCACAGGTAGTGACTGAAATGACCCCGATTGTTGTGGTGGATAAAGTGAAAAACAATGCTTTTTCTTTTTTATCAGGAGAGAATGTTTCTGCAGAAGTGCACACTTCTGGTGCTTTGGAAACAAATGTAACGGGGATTGATGAGGCACTGAAGGAGCTGGGGAAAATAACAGCTTCTGAGCCTTCGTTGCTGACTCTTACATTTGAGTTTGAGAAAGGTGAAGGAATAGAATATGATAAAGTGCTTGCTGATGGACTGACTTTTGTCTTTCCGGATTTTATACAGTTTGAGCCTGGACAGGAGTTATTAAGAGGTAATTCTTTGGTATTACCTAAAGGTTATGTAATGTCTTCGGATGGAAGTTCAAACCATGTAGAACTGAAAGTGACTGGTTATAAATTTAATGACAAGGCAGGTACGGCTGAAGCAATGAAACCGGTAAATGGGGAGTTGCTTATCAGTGGTGTGATACAAGCCGAAGGGCGGGTGCTTACTACTGGGGTAGTAAAGGGAGGCATGTTAAGTATGACACCTAAAGCTGTGCTGGCTCCGATGGAAATCAATCGGGTTGTGGGAGTCATTCAGCCGGAAATTACAGTAGAAGATACTCAAATAGCTTTGACTGGATTGCCGGATTTCCTGAAGGATGAAAGTACTCGTTTGGATATTTCTAATCCGGTATTCTTGTTTAAGGCAGAAAATAGCTTGAATACAGAGGTGGTGCTGGATGCCGTATTGACTCCAGAGAGAGAAGGAAAAGATCTTTCAGCGAATCAGGTTGTCGTAAACGGACTGAAACTGGCTCCTGCTTCTGAAGGGGAAACTTTCATCGCACTTTCACGTACAGGTGTCAGTGGTGTATCCGGGGCAAGCGATACGCAGGTGGAGGATATAAATAAACTGATAGAGGTTATTCCAGACTTCATTAATGTGGAACTGAAACCTCGCGTGGAGAATAATCAGTTTTATGGAGCTGAACTCGGAATAGACTATGAGTTGCCCTCCAGCTACGATGTGGATGTTCCGCTTTGTTTTGAAAGTAATTTGAATATTGTATATCAGGATTCAATCACAGAATTAAATAAAGACTTGGCTGATTTGGATAAGGTGGATTTCCGCGTTGCGAACTTCATTTTTACCGCCGTTAATACGGTGCCTTTGCAGTTGGAAGCTAAGCCGGAAAACGTGGAAATAAAAGATAGAGACGGAAAGGTAATTGATAATATCAAGGTGGAAAATAACGGTCGGCATATCGCAGAAAGTAAAGACGGAAAAGAAAAGGTGGAAAGTGAGTTTACATTGAAACTGACTTCCAAGGAGCCTAATGTTCTTTCGCGGATTGACTGCATTACCTTTAAAGTGACGGCTGTGCCGGGACAGGCTACGAATGTTCCCTTGAAGGATGAGCAATGGCTGAAGATGACTAAAATCAGGTTGAATGTACCGGGAGGGATTAAAGTGGATTTGAATTAACAGACAAATACAAAGAAAACAGATGAAAAAATATATTTTAATGAGTATGACAGCTGCTTCGCTGATGATGGCGTTTACAGAACAGGCGGCTGCACAGGCACAGCAAAACCGATCGGCTTATTTTTTGGAGGGAGCGACTTATCGGCATGAATTAAACCCCAGCTTTATGGGAGAACGTAATTATGTAGGTATGCCGGGGTTAGGCAATTTCTCATTAGGAGTGCAGAGTACTGCCGGTGTGGGCGATTTCTTATTTGTAAAGTCAAATGGTGATTTGATGACTTTTATGCATGAAGAGGTAGGACGTAAGGAGTTTGAAAAGGGGTTGCCTAAACGGGTGAAGTTGGGACTGAACTTGAATGAAACGCTTCTTTCTACCGGCTTTTATGCTTGGGGAGGATTTAATACACTGGGTATTTCTGTAAAAAGTACGACTAACTTGTCGGTTCCTGATGAGATGTTTAAATTCATGAAAAATGGGGTTGATGCGCCTGAAGGAAGTCATTATAAGGTAAAGGGACTGCATGCTTTATCGACTAACTATGCTGAGATTGCTTTGGGACATGCACGTCAGTTTGATGAGCATTGGACTGTGGGTGCAAAGGCAAAAATATTGGTAGGACTTGCTAAGGCTACAGTAAAAATAGACGAGCTTGACATCGTAGCTACTCCGGATAATTGGCAGATTACACCAAGTGGGGCTGAGGCTTATCTTTCTGCCAAGGGGTTGATTGCCCCTACGAAAGGAGAAACAGGCAACTATGATGAAAGTGATTATGAATTGGATGCGGCTGGAAATCGTACGGAGCAGTTGAAACCGGGAGCTGAGCACTTGCTTTCATATGATGATTTTGATTATGAAACGGGCGATATGGGACCTGCTGGCTTTGGTATGGCTTTTGATTTCGGAGTAACCTATCGCTTGAACGATGAGTGGACTTTCTCGGCTGCTGTCCTTGATTTGGGCTTTCTTCGCTGGAAGCATACTGTGAAGGCGGTTATGGAGAATAAGTTTGAGTTTGACGGTTTTACGGAAATCCCTATCAATTCAGATTTGGGAGATAACGATCCGAATTCAATCGATAATCAGGCTGACCGGATTGGAGATGATTTGGAGGAAATGTATAAGTTTACCAAAGTGGGCGAAGGGATGAAGCGATCTACTGCTTTAGCTGCTACGTTGAACTTAGGCGCAGAATATACACTTCCGGCTTATAACCGGTTGAAGTTTGGCTTCTTGTCTTCTTCTCGTTTCCAGGGACGTCATTCTTGGAGTGAAGCACGTGTATCAGCCAATGTGTCTCCATTGAATTGGTTTGAGGCATCGGTCAACTATGCATTGTCTAATTTTGGCTCTACCGGCGGCTTGATGCTGAACTTTCATCCTTGCGGATTCAACTTCTTCCTTGCAGCCGATATGCCGATAGGAAAATATTCTCCTAAATACTATGCTCCTATTAACCGGGCAGCAGTAAATGTAAACTTAGGTATTAATTTTACATTTGGATCTAAGCATAAAAAGCAATCTAAAGAGGCAAACTCTCAGTCGATCTGATGTAAGAAGAATCTTTTTTCTTGGATATAGAGTGCTTTAGTAGCAGTATAGATAGAAAAATCCCCGTTCGCACTTGCAGTGTAATTAAACATCGCTGGCGGACGGGGATTTTATTGTTTGGCTAACTTGTCATCCTTTATTCTTATTGCCTTGAAGATGAGTTTGCAAAGCTTGGGAGAATAAGATGAAAGTGACTGTAATTGTAGCTTGGATAGCTGAAGCTTACTGTTTTATAATTTCAAAGATTTCAACATCTCCCGTAAGTTCTATTTTTGCAGCATCTTTAGCTAATTCAAGTTGAAGGAAAGAAGAATGTACATCTGTTTCACTTAAAACAGAGCCATCGGTCTTTAACTGACGTAAGGTTACGTTCCCGTTTGAAGGCAGTTTTCCAAATAACCAAGTATAGCTGTGTGTGCCTTGAGGTACTTCAAAAATCAAGGTTCCATGGTTATGATAAGATGTGCTGAGACGCTGGTCGAATGCAGACAGTGCCTGTTGTACAGAATCGGCTTCAAGTTTGAAACCTAAGTTGTCCACACGTGCAGGGTTCACGTCAAAGCTACGGATGGCAGCCCAGTTGGTTCGTTTGGAGTCAAGGCGGCGCAGGCGTACGTAACGAGCTTTTACCGGTTTGCCTTTCCATTCGATTACATATTGGTTTTGCATATCATCTATCAGCGGCTTCCATTGTTTTCCGTCTTCAGAACATTCCAGTATGGCATGGTCAAAGAAGTCTACATCGTCAACTGAGTTACGTCCTTGCAGAATAGATACTTCGCGTACATCGCGCAGACATCCTAAGTCCACTCCTAACCAGTCGCCGGCTTTCTGTGCAGTACCCGAGGTGTAATAGCTCTGGTCATTACCGTCAAGCATCAGTTTGACCTGAGTAGTTGCAGCGGTTTTGAATGAACCGATTCCTTTGTAATCCATGGGAGTTTCACCCGTTAGTTTTTGCAGGAATCCATAAGCCATATCATCCATCATGTTTTCATAGAACGGTTGCAATTTCATGGTTCCCGACTTATGCGCTTCATACGCTTTCTGTTCGTCGGCTGTCATCATATTCTGGATGTATTTATTCCAGAAAGCTGAATTATCAGCGCCTGAGCGGTAAATTCGTGCTATTTCAATGGCGTTTTTGCCGCGGGTTCCTAATTTCCCAAATTCACTTAACCACGGGCGCAGTTCTTTCAATAAAGCAGTGTTGGTGCATCCTTTTTCAATTTCATTTGGTACGTTTTCTACGCGGTCATATTCTTTCCACAATTTATCTGCCAGTTCATCGCTCCAGTTGTTTAAGCGGAAAGTCTGTGTTTCCCATGATTCGTCGCGGCGGTATCCGGTTTCAGTATCACAGGAATGAATAGCAAATGTGCGGTAAGCTTCGTGTGCTTGAGGCATCATTTCCACTAAGGCACGTTCCCAGTTGTCAATCGGATTATAAGCCGCAATATTCCATGAGTAATCAGCCACACCATAGAGGGCAAGTTTAGAAGCTTCACCATGTTCCATAGGGTTGCTGACAATACCACACAAGTCTTTGTTCGAAAGTTGGGTGCTTAATCCGTAAACCGGTCCTTGCATCAGAATGTGGCGTGCATAATCGGTAACCGGGAAGTTCCACCAATAGTAAGCCGGACGCTTGATACGAGAGTTAACCCAGTCCATTGTTTCCTTAGTCAAGTCACTGCAAACCACATCGCCAGTCCAGAAGACTTCGATAGCCGGATTCAGTGTTTCTCCATAGATGGCAAGGCTTCCTTGAGGGGTAGGGTTGGCCCATAATTTAGAGTAGTCGGTTGGGCATACCGTTAAAGAAGAAATATCTCCCTTAGCTTCTACGAAGTCTTTAGTTAATCGGTTAAGCAATTCGGTTTGTTTGACAGGATTGGTTCCTTCTCCGGAAATATCATCGAAGAAAACAGCAAACGAACGTACTCCCAAATTGTACATCCAAGTGCATTTGTTCAATAAGTTCTGATAATCTTCTTCATTCCATTTAATGTCTTGTCCCGGATGGATAGCCCAGACAAAATCTACCCGGTTGCGGTTGCAGGCTGCGATAAGCTCCTTGATGTTTTGGGCTTCTTTTTCCGGATAAGGCAGGCGCCAGTTCGGGCAGCTGTGATAAGGATCATCTTTCGGTCCATACAAGTAAGCATTCATTTTATATTTCCCGTAAATGTCAATCAATGACATACGTACTTCATGTGACCAGGGGGTTCCATAGAACCCTTCTACTACACCTCGGTAAGGAAGGTCAGGATAGTCAGAAATTGCCAAGCAAGGCAAAGTTCCCTTAGAAGCAACCGGGCTCTCCATGATTTGTCGGAGAGTTTGGATGCCATAAAAAGCTCCTCGTTCGTCATAGCCTGTAATGGTAATACCTTTGGATGTAATTTGTAAAGCATATGCTCCGGAAACTTCTTTAACATTAGCTTTAAGTGCTTGCTTCTTCCCGAAATCAATGGTTAATTTTACTCCTTTTTTCTGTAAAGATAAGAAATTTAAGTCGGAGGTAAAACGACCTTGTTTGTCTTTTAGAGCAAATCCCGAAGTAATATCCAGAGGCATTTCACTTGAAGCCAGTGAAAGAGCATGTGGGGTAGGATTAATGATTAATCCTTTGTGGTCAATCTTTTTTCCGGGTACTTTCCATACGTTTTGTACCTCCGAGCGCTGGCTGTTCAAATCAAAATCTGTTTCCTGTGAAAAGAGTGAAACAGGGCTGCACAGGCAAGCTGCCAGTAAAGCGAATGTTTTTGTTCTAGTCATCATTTTAGGGTAAGTAAAGTTTTGTATATCATTTTGCAAATATAATGAAATAATTTAATTATTTGCGGGTATCAAATTAAACCTATGTGTTATTTTTGAGAAAAGGATATAGTTTTATTATTTTTATAGAATAATTTGTAAAAGGCTCAAATAAATTTGGATGTTCATAGGGGTTACTTTATCTATGGCAAAGTAATTTTTTCTATGATTATGAAAAATATATTTCTGGATAATGCGCAAAACGCAATCACCTCTGCCGCTTGGTTTTTATGGCAGAGGTGATTGCGCTTTGTTGCCGGAAGTTGCAGGAATATTCCGGTTGGGTTCTTGTTTACATTTTATCTCTTTTTGATTGGAGGGTAAGGTCTGCTTATGCGGAATAATAGATACGTTTGACGCGGCTTGAAACGCTAGTCAGAATTTCATAAGGGATCGTATCGAGAATATCCGATAAAACCGTAACGGGAAGGTTGTCACCGAAGATTATAGCTTTATCTCCTTCCTGGCAGTCAATGTCGGTTACATCAATCATGCATACATCCATGCAGATATTCCCCACATAGGGAGCTTTTTGCCCGTTAACCAGACAGTATCCATTTCCGTTTCCTAAATGACGATTTAGTCCGTCTGCATATCCGATAGGGATAGCGGCAATTCGTGAGTCTCGGCTTAAGATGCCTTTGCGGCTGTAGCCAACTGTTTCTTCTTTGGCTACGTTATGAATTTGGAGAATTGTGGTTTTTAAGGTTGTTACATTATGAAGCATCTGATTGGTAAAAGGATCAATGCCATATAATCCTATTCCTAAACGAACCATGTCAAACTGCGCTCCCGGGTAGCGTTCAATACCGGCAGTATTACAAATATGGCGTAAGATTTTATGTGTAAAGCCGGATTGAAGCTCAGCGGCTGCTTTTTCAAACGTTTCAATTTGCTTTCGGGTAAACGGATCAAAGCGTTCTGCATCGCTTCCTACCAGGTGTGAAAAAACAGAGCGAGGGATAACTGCACTTTGCCGGTGCAGCCGTTCGATGAGTTGAGGAATTTCGGTTGGTTCAAATCCCAGCCGGTTCATGCCTGTATTAATTTTTATGTGGATAGGAAAGTTGGTAACTCCTTCACGTTCGGCAGCCTTGATTAGTTCTTCCAGTAGGTGCATACTGTATACCTCGGGTTCCAGCTTATATTCAAACATAGTTCGGAATGCGGTAATTTCAGGGTTCATAATGATGATAGAACTCTGTATTCCGGCTTTACGCAAGTCGGCTCCTTCATCAGCTACGGCGACAGCCAGATAGTCCACCCGGTGATCTTCCAATGTTTTGGCTATTTCAAACGAACCGGCTCCGTAGGCAGAAGCTTTTACCATGCATACCATTTTTGTTTCCGGTTTCAGTTTATTTCGGTAGTAATTCAGGTTATCAACTAAGGCATTTAAGTTTATTTCAAGAATGGTTTCATGTACTTTAAGCTCTAAAAGATCAGTGATTTTATCAAACTGAAAGGCACGGGCTCCTTTAATCAAGACGACTTCGTTGCGTAAATTGGCCAGAATGTCAGATTCCAGTAACTCCGAGGTCGAGCGGAAGAATAGTTTTTCAATATTGAAACGTGAAGAAGCTTCTGATATTTCTTTTCCTACACCGATAATGCGGTCTACTCCCCGGCTGTGAACTAAATCGGCTACTTGACGGTAAAGTAGTTTGCTGGTTTGTCCACTTTCCAGAATATCAGAAAGAATCAACGTGCGCTTACGGTGCTTGTCTTCTGTGCGACGTGCCATGAAGTCAAGAGCAATATCCAATGACGCAAAGTCAGAATTATAACTGTCGTTGATAAGTACACATCCATTCTTTCCCTCTTTCACCTCCAGGCGCATAGCTATAGGTTCAAGATGCGCCATGCGTTCGGCAATCATTTCAGGAGGAATCATGAGATATAAAGCCGTAGCTAAGCAGTGCAGAGAATTTTCGATAGACGCATCATCGATGAAGGGAATGCGATATTCTTTAAAGAAACCCAGATAGCGGTATTTGATTGTGGTTCCCGTTTCATCTTTTATGATTTTTTCAATGAAAAGCGGTCGCTCGGTATCTTTCATTGACCAGGCGATTTCGCGGGCTGTGACAAGCGATTTGCTTACACAGTTACTGATGAGTTCATTGTCGCCGTTGTAAATAAGTACATCGCAGTCTTTAAATAGCTGGAGCTTTTCCATGCATTTATCTTGCAGGGAAGAAAAGTTTTCCTGATGCGCTCCTCCGATATTTGTTAAAATACCGATGGTGGGGCGGATGATAGGCGCCAAGGCTTCCATTTCTTCCATTTCCGAGATACCGGCTTCAAAAATACCCAGTTGGGTATGTTCGTTCATTAACCATACAGAAAGCGGTACACCGATTTGCGAATTGTAGCTGCGTGGTGAGCGGGTGATGGTATAGTTTGCGCTTAACAGCTGGTACAGCCATTCTTTTACGATGGTTTTTCCGTTACTTCCGGTAATACCTACTACGGGAACTTGAAACTGCTCTCTATGGCGGGTTGCTAATTTCTGCAAAGACTTGAGAGGCGATGCCGTTTGCAGGAAGTTCGCTTCGGTATATAAGCTAAGGTCTTCGGGCAGTTCGCTTACCACGAAGTTTCTGACTCCGCGTGTATAGAGGTCATTTATATATTTATGTCCATCGTTTCGCTTTGTCTTTAAAGCAAAAAACAATGTTTCTTCCGGGAAGCACAAAGAACGGCTGTCGGTTAGTATCCAGTCAATATGAGCTGGAGTATTTCCGGTGCGTTGAACTCCGAGGACTGAGGTTATTTCTTCAATAGTGTTTGACATAATGTTTCTTCATTTTGTGCGTCTAAGTACGGGAATTTTTCTTTTAATCTTTCTATCTTTAACAGAATTTGACTTAAAAAGCTTTGGTAGCCTTCTGATTGGGGATTGAAAGGACGGTGTGAAAGTGCTTTTTTCACTTCATCCCATTGCTTCATAAACTGTAACGTTTCTAAGCCAAAAAAGGAATTTTTAAAGCATGACCAAATATAGTTTATGGCCAGACCGCTAGGGTGGAGCATATCGTCGGCATAAAAACGATAATCTCTCAGTTCATCCATCATGATTTCATAGGATGGAAAGTAGAAACAAAACGGAAGAGCTTGGCATAGCTTTTCAACGGCAAGTAATAAAGTGGCTTTATTCAACTGATTTCCGTGCATTCCGTCTTTGGCGTGGCGGATGGGGCTTACAGTAAATAATACCTTTAACCCGTGATTCTGGCTGTGTAAGTCGGCAAGCAGTTGAGAATAAGTTGAAACAATTTCGTCAACTTCCAGCAGCCTGCGTGTGAAAAGTTTTTCGGGAAGTTTGTGGCAGTTTCCTACTATTTCTCCGGTTTCCTTCCATTCATAGACACGTGCCGTTCCCCATGTGAAGATAAGCCAGTTTGCCTGCATGAGATTTTCGTTCCCTTGGGTGATTCGGCTATTGATGTACGATAGGCATGTTTCTTTTTCAGCATCTGAAAATAAACTATGATGCATTAGGCTGTGCCAGCTATTCTTATCCCATAATAAGTCGGCTTCGGTGTACAGGCGCTTTTCTTGCAAGGTTTTCACAGCCTTAGCTATGGAAGCCGGATTATATAAGATGCCAAAAGGGTTAAGGTCGCAGGCAAATTTATATTCGTTTAATAGCTTTCCGATGTTTTCAGCGAAGCATGAACCCCAAAGCATCAAACGGTCAGAATGATGTATCTTTTCGTTCCCTATAGGCAGTTCTACTTTAGTTCTGAATTCCATGATTCTATTTTTTCCTGCAAAAGTAAGCACAATATATATATTTATGCTAATTTTGTACGATTAAAGTTAACGAAACAAGGATGGAAGAACAAGTTTCATACGAATTGTTGAATAAAATAGATAGTCCTGATGACTTGCGCAAGCTTTCGGCAGAGGCATTGCCGGAGGTATGCAATGAGTTGAGGGAGAAAATTATAGATGAACTGTCACGTAATCCCGGACATTTTGGTTCCAGTTTGGGAGTCGTGGAGTTGACTGTGGCTCTTCATTATATTTTCCATACACCTTACGACCGGATTGTATGGGACGTGGGTCATCAGGCTTATGGGCATAAAATATTGACAGGTCGGCGTGACCTTTTTTATACGAACCGAAAATTTGGTGGAATAGCTCCATTTCCTTCACCGGCTGAAAGTGAGTATGACACATTTACATGCGGTCATGCTTCTAACTCTATCTCTGCCGCACTGGGGATGGCGGTTGCTGCTGCTCAGAAGGGAGAACCGGAACGTCATGTTGTAGCTGTGATTGGTGACGGCTCCATGAGTGGAGGACTTGCCTTTGAAGGGTTGAATAATGCTTCTTCTACACCGAATAATTTGCTGATTATTTTAAATGACAATAATATGGCAATCGACCGAAGTGTGGGAGGAATGAAACAGTATCTGTTAAATTTACATACTTCGGAGGGCTATAACAAATTCCGTAATGCGCTTTCGCGGAAACTCTACAGATGGGGTGTACTGAACGATGAGCGACGGAAAAGCCTGATACGGTTTAACAATAGTCTGAAATCGATGTTGATGCAGCAGCAAAATGTATTTGAGGGGATGAATATCCGTTACTTTGGACCGGTAGACGGGCATGATGTGCTGGCGCTTACCAAAGTCTTAAAAGAAATAAAGGACATGAAAGGTCCGAAGCTGATGCATGTACATACTTGCAAGGGAAAAGGATACAAGCCTGCCGAAAAAGCAGCAACGGTGTGGCATGCTCCCGGAATCTTTGATAAGGAAACCGGAGAACGTATTATAGCCGATACCACGGGAATGCCTCCGTTGTTTCAAGATGTTTTTGGAAAGACATTGCTTGAATTGGCAAAGAAGAACGACAAGATTGTAGGTGTGACACCAGCCATGCCTTCAGGATGTTCCATGAATATTCTGATGCGGGAGATGCCTCGCCGGGCTTTTGATGTAGGTATTGCCGAAGGGCATGCCGTAACTTTTTCCGGAGGAATGGCCAAAGACGGCTTACTGCCTTTCTGTAACATTTACTCTACTTTCATGCAGCGTGCCTATGATAACGTGATTCATGACGTAGCTATTCAGAATTTAAATGTGGTGCTTTGTCTTGACCGTGCCGGACTGGTAGGCGAGGACGGAGCCACTCATCATGGAATGTTTGACATGGCTTATTTGCGTCCGATACCGAATCTGACCATCGCAGCTCCATATGATGAGCATGAACTGCGCCGGCTGATGTTTACAGCCCAACTTCCGGATAAAGGGCCATTTGCCATCCGTTATCCGCGCGGAAGAGGGTACCTTACCGACTGGTGTTGTCCGCTTGAGGAGGTTGAAGTGGGAAAAGGGCGTAAACTGAAGGACGGTACTGATTTAGCCGTGATAACGATAGGTACCATAGGTCATGAAGCCGCAGCAGCCATTGCCAGGGCTGAGGCTGAAAAAGGATGCTCATTGGCGCATTATGACTTACGCTTTTTAAAGCCTTTAGATGAGGCTATGCTTCATGAGGTAGGAGCGCATTTTCAGCATGTGCTAACCATAGAAGATGGTGTATTGATGGGAGGAATGGGAAGTGCTGTCCTTGAATTTATGGCTGATAATGGATACAAGCCGAACGTAAAACGTTTGGGCATAGCGGATGCCTTCGTGCAGCATGGTTCTGTTAAGGAACTGCGTGCATTATGTGGCATTGATGAAAATGCAATTTATCAAGCGATTACTCAGATACTTAGTCTTTGAGTCCTTGAGCTTTCAAGTTTCTTTGATGATGCACGGTAAAGTGCAGTATGCAGAAGCAGAAAGCTTGCAAGCTGAAAAACTTACCAATGTAAAGACTTGTAAATTTATAAACTCAGAATCATGAAAATTATTATTGCCGGAGCTGGGGCTGTAGGAACCCACCTTGCTAAATTACTGTCAGGAGAAAAGCAAAATATAATCCTGATGGATGAGGACGATGAAAAATTAAGCAGGATGGGTAACAATCTTGACTTGATGACCATTAACCTTTCCCCCACGTCGATAAATGGATTAAGGGAGGCAGGTGTGGCAGGAGCAGACTTATTTATAGCGGTCACTCCAGATGAAAGCCGTAATATGACAGCCTGTATGCTTGCCACGAGTCTTGGGGTAAGAAAAACAGTAGCCCGTATTGATAATTATGAATACTTGCTTCCCAAGCATAAGGAATTTTTTGCAAAGCTGGGAGTACATTCTCTGATTTATCCGGAAATGCTTGCCGCACGTGAAATTGTGGATGCGGTAAAAATGAGTTGGATACGTCAGTGGTGGGAATTTGCCGGAGGTGCATTGGTCTTGATAGGAGTAAAGATGCGCGAGAAGGCTGAGATATTAAATGTTGCCCTTCATGAACTGGGAGGGCGGAACATCCCTTTCCATATCGTAGCCATCAAGCGGGGAAGTTCAACCATTATTCCGCGAGGGGATGATGTAATCAAGCTGAACGATGTGGTCTATTTTACCACAACGAAGAAATATGTTCCTTACATCCGTAAGATATCGGGAAAAGAAAACGAACCGGATGTGCATAATGTAATCTTGATGGGAGGAAGTCGGATTGCGGTTCGTACGGCGCAGTACCTTCCAGAGTATATGCATGCCAAGATTATAGAAAGCGATATAAACCGCTGTAACCGACTGACCGAACTGGTTGATGACGGTGTAATGATAATCAATGGAGATGGGCGTGACATGGAGTTGCTTCGTGAAGAAGGAATCCGGAATACAGAGGCTTTTGTGGCTTTGACAGAGAGTTCGGAAACCAATATTCTTGCCTGTCTGGCTGCTAAGCGAATGGGGGTAACCAAAGTGGTGGCACAAGTGGAGAACGTAGATTATATCAGTATGGCAGAAAGTCTGGATATAGGTACGGTGATTAATAAAAAATTCATTGCAGCCAGCCATATATATCAGATGATGCTGGATGCGGATGTTTCCAATGTAAAGTGTCTGACTTTTGCCAATGCTGATGTGGCTGAATTTACCGTAAAGGCAGGGTCACGCATTACTAAGGCACCGGTAAAGGATATTGGCTTACCTAAAGGAGCTACTATCGGAGGACTGATTCGAAATGGAGAAGGACTTCTGGTTACCGGAAATACCGTGATTCAGGAAGGCGACCACGTGGTGGTGTTCTGTTTGGGAATGATGATAAAAAAACTGGAGAAATTTTTCTAAGCGAAATAAGAAAAATAATAAAACGGTCTGTTACCGATGCTTTGAGCATTGTGACAGGCTGTTTGTATTTAAAGTGGTATAAACTGTGGATATACTGGTATGAAAAAAACAATTATTTGAAAACTAAGCAGAATATGCTACTTTTGCGATAAACTAAAAAATGCAAATGATGATGAAAAAAGTTATCTGTCTGTTGGCTTTAGTTATATCTATGTGCTCTGTTGACGGAATGGCGCAAGGACTTCACTTTGGACTGAAAGCAGGAGTCTTGGGCAATAAAGCAGAGGTACAAGGTATGCGCAGGCAGTTTAAGTGTGAGAATCAGACCGGTTTTCAGGTTGGTCCTATGTTGCAGTATCAAACAGGTTTTTATGGCATTACGTTAGATTTCTCGTTGCTGTACGTACAGCGGGGCGTTAAAATCACGAATACTTCCAGCCATGTAAGCGAGGATGTCAAGACTCAGAGTATTGATATTCCTATCGAACTGAAATGGGAAATGGGACTGTCGGAAAATTTTGATATGTTTCTTGGAATCGGACCTTCGTTTTCTTTTCTTGTAGATAAAGACAACTGGGGACGCAAACTGGCTCATATTGCCGTAGATGCCATAGACAAGAACCTTCCTTCTATGGGATGGCGTTCTTCTGAAGTGGGTTTGAACTTGGGAGGTGGTTTTAAGATTGTGAACCATTTGATGCTTAGCTGTTATTATAATATAGGTCTGACGCAGTCGGCCAAGCACCATATTGGCGGAAACAAGCATGATGCTATTGATCAGATATTTGATGGAGATATATTTGAGTCACGAAACAGGTATTGGCACCTGTCATTAGCTTACTTGTTTTAAAGGCTTTTTTCTTCTCGGAAAACATCAAGGCGTGTTGCCTGAAACATCGAAACATTATTTTGGGTTTGTCAAGGCGTTTCGTATGAAATGCCTTGACGTTTTTTCAACGTTTGTATAAAGAAACAATAGAGGCGTAATTGATTTGTCGGCAATGATAAAGAAGTGTTATTTTTACAATGATATTTGCTTCATATAAAAATAAATGTCTAAATTTGCTTCGTTTTTTTAATAGGTTTAAAAGATGGGATATTGGATAAAATGTATAGTGCCGGTCTTGCTGATACTTCTGCTGTCTGCTGAGGTAAGAGCTGTCGATGCGCATTCTGTTTTATCTGTTTCTTCTGATTGTCTTGAACCATATGGTTCGGCAGAACTTCTCAGTCCGTATGATGGAGCAGAAAAGGCTCTGCATGATTTGTTAACCCTTCGTTTGTCTCTGTTTTCACAGCCGGCAGAAGTGGTTTGTTTCACTCAGTCTTCTGGTATAAAATGGTTATACCGTTTGGCTGGATTATTTCCTTTGCTTGATAATCAGCGTTTTCGTATCTCTTCTTCCTGCCTTTTGACCTATCAGAGGTCTGTGTTCTTGGGCAGAGGTTCAGGAACTTATCTTTATAGGTTAGGCCATCTGCTTATTTAGTAGGTGAAGCCAACGACGATGTTTCTGTGTAAGGCGATTGATGCAGAAACCAGATAGCTATATATCATTCATTCAAAACATTTAAAATATGTATTTTACTTTTATTGTAGTGGTGATACTCACCGCTGTAGCCCTTGTGGTGGCTGCCATGACGATAGCTCATTTGGTGGCTCCGCGCTCATCGAACCCCCAGAAAGGAGAGCCTTATGAGTGTGGTATTCCTACGCGTGGTCGTTCATGGGTGCAGTTTAAGGCTGGATATTATCTTTTTGCCATTCTGTTTCTGATGTTCGACATCGAAACCGTATTTCTCTTTCCTTGGGCTGTTGTGGTAGAAAGCGTTGGAGTTTACGCGCTGGTGAGTGCCGGATTTTTCCTTTTGATTCTGATTTTAGGTCTGGCTTATGCCTGGCGGAAAGGAGCGTTGGAATGGAAATAAAGAAACGTGCTCAAATTCGTTCGATGGAGTATGACGAATTTAAGAACAATGACTATTTGGAGAGCATGGTGCGCGAGCTGAACGCCAACGGAGCCGGAGTCATAGTGGGATGTGCCGACGAGTTGATTAACTGGGGACGGAGTAATTCGCTATGGAGTTTGACGTTTGGTACCAGCTGTTGTGCCATTGAATTCATGGCTTTAGGAGCTGCACGTTATGATATGGCACGCTTCGGATTTGAGGTTACGCGTAACTCTCCCCGTCAGGCCGATATGATTATGGTTTTAGGTACGATTACTTATAAAATGGCACCGGTTCTGAAACGTTTGTATGATCAGATGGCTGAGCCCAAATATGTGGTAGCTGTGGGAGGATGTACCATATCTGGCGGTCCTTTCATTAAATCCTATCATGTGGTAAACGGAATAGACAAGATTATCCCGGTTGATGTATTTATTCCGGGATGTCCTCCGCGTCCGGAAGCTTTTTATTATGGTATGATGCAGTTGCAGCGTAAAATAAAAGTAGAAAAATTCTTAGGTGGAGTAAACAGAAAAGAATAGACTGTTGCCTTGGCTGATAAGACTTTGAGTTTCATTTCTTCTATGATATAAAAGAATGAACTCGTTTATGATTCTGAAAAGCCTTGCAGGAGTCATGTCTTGTAGATTTTCTGTTTTAAATCAAAAAGCGTAAAGACTAAAAACTCAAAAACGAAAACGAATGTTAGAAAAAATAAAGAAATTAGTTCCCGATGCTGTAGTCATTCAAGAAGGTGATTCCATTGTGAAACTTCTGCCCGAAGACTTCCGTCGGGTGGCCGAAGCGTTGAGAAACGATACCGAAGCCCCGATGGATTATTTGCGCGATATAGTAGGAATGGACTGGGGAGAAGAAGGATTGGGAGCCTTGTATTACTTAGAGTCTTCGCATACCTATCGGCGTATAATCTTGCGTACAGCTGCTTCTTCGCGTGAAGAGGCTTATCTGCCTTCGGTAAGCGACTTGTGGAAAACGGCTTTAATTAAAGAACGTGAGGTTTACGATTTCCTCGGTATCCGTTTCCTCAACCATCCGGATATGCGTCGTCTTTTTCTTCGTGAAGACTGGAAGGGATGGCCGTTGCGTAAGGATTATGACATGAATTCGAATCCGCTGAACATGGAGAATGAAGAAAATGCCGATGTAACCGATGAGTATTACCTGCTTCCTGACGGCAAGATAGCCGACCGGAAGAATATCATATTCGACCAGAAAGACTTTGTTGTCAATATCGGTCCGCAGCATCCTTCTACCCATGGTGTACTGCGTATGCGTACTTCATTAGTGGGCGAAACAATTGAGAAAATCGACCCGATACTGGGATATATCCATCGCGGAATAGAGAAGATGAACGAATCGCTTACTTATCCGCAGACGCTTGCTTTGACCGACCGTTTAGATTACTTGAGTGCACATCAAAACCGTCATGCGCTGTGTATGTGTATTGAACAGGCTGCCGGAATAGAAGTAACCGAGCGCGTGCAATATATCCGTACGATTATGGACGAACTGCAGCGTATTGACTCACATCTTTTGTTCTACTCATGTCTGGTAATGGATATGGGAGGACTGACTCCTTTCTTTTACGGATTCCGTGAACGCGAAATGATTCTTGATATTTTTGAGGAAACAACCGGAGGACGTTTGATTCAGAATTACAATATGATTGGAGGAGTGCAGGCTGATATCCATCCGGATTTCTGCCGGAAGGTAAAAGAATTTATCCGTCACCTGCGCAGCGTAATCAAGGATTATCATGATATCTTTACCGGCAATGTGATTGCTGTCAACCGCCTGAAAGGTGTGGGGGTTCTTTCTAAAGATGATGCTATTTCGTTGGGCTGTACGGGAGGTACCGGACGGGCTTCAGGCTGGGCGAATGATGTGCGTAAGCATCATCCTTATGCTTTATATGACAAGGTGGATTTCCGTGAAGTAGTACGTACCGAAGGCGACTCGTTTGCGCGGTATATGGTGCGTATGGATGAAATTATGGAGTCATGTCACATTATCGAACAGCTTATAGACAACATTCCTGAAGGGGAGTTCCGGGTTAAGACTAAGCCTATCATAAAATTACCTGTAGGAACATTCTCGGCTTCGGTAGAGACGAGTCGCGGTGAGTTTGCTGTGATGCTGGAGAGTAGAGGAGATAAGACTCCATACCGTTTGCATTATCGTTCAACCGGACTTCCTTTAGTGCATGCCATGGATACGGTGTGCCGTGGAGCAAAGATTGCCGACTTGATAGCAATCGGAGGTACGCTTGACTTTGTAATTCCTGACATTGACAGGTAAGTCTTTCCTTTCTTGACGGGTAGCCCTATGGCTGCCCCGTCACCTGAAACTAACAAACTAAAGAACTAACAAACTTAGACACATGTTTTTAGATTATTATAATTTTGCACCTCTGCTGACTCGGATTCACAGCGCACTGTGTGGTGTCATTCCTGAATGGCTGGCACTGACGCTTGAAGGGTTGGCGGTAGGTATATTCATTCTTGTGATGTATGCCGTGCTTGCCATCATCCTGATTTATATGGAACGTAAGGTTTGTGCTGCTTTCCAATGCCGTATCGGTCCGAACCGTGTAGGTGGAAAAGGCGGACTGCTACAAGTGCCGGCAGATGTACTGAAAATTCTGACAAAAGAAATCATTTCCTTGAAAGATGCCGACCGTTTCTTATATAATCTGGCTCCTTTCCTGGTGATATTGGCTTCTATTCTAACCTTCTCCTGTCTTCCGTGGAATAAAGGAGGTGAGATTTTGCACATGAATATTGGTATCTTCTTTGTATTGGCTGCTTCAAGTATCGGCGTCTTGGGAATCTTGCTGGCCGGATGGAGTAGTAACAGTAAGTATACCTTGATTGGTGCTGTGCGCAGCGGGGCTATGATTATCAGTTACGAACTGTCAATCGGGCTTTCTGTGTTGACCATGGTTGTGATGAGCGGAGCAATGGATATTCAGAGTATAGTAAGCGGGCAGGCAGACGGCTGGAATCTTTTTAAAGGGCATGTTCCGGCTCTGATGGCTTTTGTTATCTTCCTGATAGCCGGAAATGCGGAAGCAAACCGTGGTCCGTTTGACTTGGCAGAGGCTGAACAAGAGTTGACTGCAGGTTATCATACAGAATATTCAGGTATGCACTTCGGATTTTTTTATCTGGCTGAATATCTGAACCTGTTTATTACTGCGGGTATTGCTACTACGCTGTTTTTAGGAGGATGGATGCCTTTGCATATAGCCGGTCTGGAAAGTTTTAATTTGGTGATGGATTATATACCCGGATTTATATGGTTTATCGGGAAGACCTTTATGATTGTTTTCCTGCTGATGTGGATACGCTGGACTTTTCCCCGTTTGCGTATTGACCAGGTGCTGATTCTTGAATGGAAGTACTTGATGCCTGCCTCGTTGTTTGTACTGCTGCTGATGACCGTTTGCAAGGTCTTCGGATTAACATTTTAACAGAAAAGATTATGAGCAACTTTAATGAATATATAAAAGGATATTATCGAGGAGTAAAAAGTCTTTTGATAGGTATGCGTACCTCTATGAAGGTTTTTTGTCAGAAGAAAGTGACAGAACAGTATCCGGAAAACCGCCATACCACCCTTCACATTGCCGAGCGTCATCGTGCCATGCTGGTGATGCCTCATGATGAAGAAGGAAACAACCGGTGTATTGCTTGCGGTCTGTGCCAGATGGCTTGTCCGAACGGAACCATTCGTCTGACCACAGAGATGCGGGAAACAGAGGACGGCAAGAAAAAGAAGTTTTTGGTGAAATATGAATATAACTTAGGTTCATGTATGTTCTGCCAGCTCTGTGTGAACGCTTGTCCGCATGATGCCATCTGTTTTACAAACGATTTTGAAAATGCGGTGTTCCAGAAAGAGAAACTCGTATTGACATTGAATAAAATTAAAAATGAAGAATAATACATTATGAATCTCTCACTTCAAGAAATAGCATTCTATATAGTAAGCGCCTGTATTCTTGTAAGTTCAGTGCTTGCAGTAACTACCGGCAAGATTTTGCGTGCTGCCACTTACCTGTTATTTGTGCTTTTTGGAACAGGGGCTATTTACGGTATTTTGGGATATACTTTTCTGAGTGCCGTTCAGTTGATGGTATATGCTGGTGGTATTGTTGTATTATATGTGTTCTCGATTCTCCTTACCCAGTCGGATAAGGATATGAAATACCGGCAGAACCGGGCTCGTTTGATCAGTGTGCTGTTAACCACCTTTGTAGGGGCTGGACTGGTTTTGTTCCTTTTGCTTACAAATGGCTTTGCCATGAATCTGATTCCTCAGGGTGAGGAACTTCCGGTTGAAAAAATTGGTCTTGCATTGATAGGAACAGAGAAATACCAGTTTGTTCTGCCGTTTGAGGTTGTCAGTGTTTTGTTGCTGGCTTGTATGATTGGTGCTATCCTGATAGCAAGACAAGACGACAAGTCATCCAAGAATTAATTTCTTAAAACTGTTAGGAATATGGAAATAGAAATACATGTTGTTCATTATCTGATTATCAGTACAGTGATGATGTTTTGTGGAATTTACGGCTTTTTTACCCGTAGAAATCTGCTGGCTTTGCTTATTTCGGTGGAATTGATGCTGAATGCAACAAACATTAATTTTGCAGTGTTTAACCGTTATCTTTTTCCGGGGCAGCTGGAAGGACATTTTTTCAGTTTGTTTGGCATCGCCATAGCAGCAGCCGAAACAGCCGTAGCTATTGCCATTATCATTAATGTTTATCGTAATGTAAAGCAAGTGCTTACCGACGATATCACCGACCTGAATGGATAATTAAAAACAGACACGATTATGGATTATACGATTTTAATATTAGCCCTTCCGGTACTTAGCTTTTTGGTGCTTGCTTTAGCTGGCATGAAAATGCCTCATCGCGTAGCCGGAGCATTGGGCACACTTTCACTTGGAGGAGTAGCTGTTTTAAGTTACCTTACCGCTTATAACTATTTTACGTTGCCTCGGACTGCAGAAGGTGTTTATCCGGCTCTTACTCCATGGAACTTTGAATGGTTACCTTTTACTTCATCGCTTCATATTGACATGGGAATTCTTCTTGATCCTATTTCGGTTATGATGTTGGTTGTAATATCTACTGTCAGTTTGATGGTACATATTTACTCGTTTGGCTATATGAAAGGGGAAGTAGGATTTCAGCGCTATTATGCTTTCCTGTCCTTGTTTACCTTCTCTATGCTGGGGCTGGTGGTAGCTACCAATATATTCCAGATGTATGTGTTTTGGGAATTGGTGGGCGTATCTTCTTATTTGCTCATTGGGTTTTATTATACAAAGCCTGAGGCGATTGCCGCCAGTAAGAAGGCTTTTATTGTAACCCGTTTTGCTGACTTGGGCTTTCTGATTGGTATCTTGATTTATGGATATTACATGGGGACCTTTACCTTTAACCCGGATGAAGAACAGCTGATGCGTGCCGGAATGGTTCTTCCATGGGCTTTGGGACTGATGTTTGTGGGGGGTGCCGGAAAGAGTGCCATGTTTCCGCTGCATATTTGGTTGCCGGATGCAATGGAAGGTCCTACGCCGGTTTCAGCCTTGATTCATGCTGCTACCATGGTGGTTGCTGGTGTTTATTTGGTGGCACGTATGTTTCCTCTGTTTATCGGTTTTGCTCCTGATACTCTTCACTGGGTAGCCTATGTGGGGGCATTTACGGCTTTTTATGCAGCATCGGTGGCTTGCGTGCAGAGTGACATCAAACGCGTACTTGCCTTTTCAACCATTTCTCAGATTGGATTTATGATGGTAGCATTGGGAGTGTGCACTGCTTCCGACCCTCATGAAGGGGGGCTGGGATATATGGCAGGTATGTTTCATTTGTTTACTCACGCCATGTTTAAGGCATTATTGTTTCTGGGAGCTGGATGTATCATTCATGCGGTTCACAGTAATGAAATGGAAACAATGGGAGGACTTCGTAAATACATGCCGGTTACGCATCTTACGTTTTTGATAGCTTGTCTTGCTATTGCGGGTATACCGCCTTTTTCGGGATTCTTTTCGAAAGATGAGATTTTGACAGCTTGCTTCCAGTTTAGTCCGTTTATTGGGTGGGTAATGACTTTGATTGCCGGAATGACTGCTTTTTATATGTTTCGTTTATATTATTGTATCTTCTGGGGAAAGGAGAACAAGGAACTTCATTCAAAACATATTCCTCATGAAAGTCCGCTGGCAATGACATTTCCGCTGATGTTTTTGGCATTGGTTACATTGGGAGCTGGGTTTATTCCTTTCGGACACTTTGTCTCTTCGAACGGAATGGCTTATGATATTCATTTAGATTGGGGTGTAGCAGGAACAAGTATTGTGGTGGCAGTAGCATCTATTCTTCTTGCCACATGGATGTATGCTCGCGAAAAACAGCCGGTAGCCGATAGTCTGGCAAAGCGGTTCAGCGGTTTGCATGAGGCAGCCTATCATCGTTTTTATATGGATGAAATCTGGTTGTTTGTTACAAAGAAAATCATATTCCGCTGCGTTTCTACACCGCTTGCCTGGTTTGACCGCCATGTGATTGATCAGTTTATGAACTTCTTGGCTTGGGGAACGAATGCTGCAGGCGAAACGGTACAGCCTTTACAGAATGGACGGATTCAAACTTATACCATGTGGTTCTTGGGTGGAATCGTATTACTTTCTTTGGTATTGCTGCTGAGTTGATAAGAAGAAAGACTAAATAAAAATACAGATAAAAAATGAATATATTAAGTTTTTTTGTAATAATACCTCTCGTGATGCTTTTGGGACTGTGGGTATCGCGCAGCATTGCTCAGGTGAGAGGGGTAATGGTAGCTGGTTCTACTGCCTTGCTGGCACTTGCAGCTTGGCTTACGTTGGCTTATATAGGCTTGCGAAATTCGGGTGCAACAGATGAGATGCTTTTTACTGATAGTTTGTCATGGTATGCTCCTCTGCATATTTGTTATTCTGTGGGAGTGGATGGAATATCGGTTGTGATGCTTTTACTGAGTGCTGTTATTGTTTTTACCGGGACGTTTGCTTCATGGAAGCTGAAACCATTGACTAAAGAATATTTTCTTTGGTTCACTCTGTTGAGTATGGGGGTATTCGGCTTCTTTATTTCAACCGATTTGTTTACGATGTTTATGTTTTATGAAGTAGCATTGATTCCGATGTATCTGCTTATAGGTGTATGGGGAAGCGGCAGGAAAGAATATGCTGCCATGAAGCTTACTTTGATGTTGATGGGTGGATCGGCCTTTTTGTTGATTGGTATTTTGGGTATTTATTATGGAGCAGGGGCTGAAACCATGAATATTCTTGAAATTTCAGGGAAACAGATTCCTACCGAAATGCAGCGCTTGTTCTTCCCGGCAGTCTTCTTGGGTTTCGGCGTGTTAGGTGCCTTGTTTCCTTTTCATACTTGGAGTCCTGACGGACATGCTTCTGCGCCTACTGCTGTATCAATGCTCCATGCGGGCGTGTTGATGAAGTTGGGTGGGTATGGATGTTTTCGTATCGCGATGTATCTTATGCCTGCAGGTGCAGCCATTTGGGGAGATTTCTTTTTGATTCTCACTACTATTTCGGTGGTATATGGTGCATTTAGTGCTGTGGTGCAGACCGATTTGAAGTATATCAACGCTTACTCTTCTGTGAGCCATTGCGGACTTGTATTGTTTGCCTTGCTTATGATGACGCGTGTAAGTGCTACCGGAGCAATCTTGCAGATGTTGAGTCACGGATTGATGACCGCTTTGTTTTTTGCTTTGATAGGAATGATTTATGGCCGTACACACACGCGTGATATCCGGCAGCTTTCTGGTTTGATGAAGATTATGCCTTTTTTGGCTGTAGGTTATGTGATAGCCGGTCTTGCTAACTTAGGACTTCCGGGGTTGAGTGGCTTTGTAGCTGAAATGACGGTATTTGTTGGTTCATTCCAGCATCCGGATGCGTTTCATCGTGCTTGTACCATAATCGCTACGATGAGTATTGTGATTACGGCTGTTTATATTTTGCGTGTAGTAGGTAAGATTCTTTATGGAACTTGTCAGAATCCGGCTCATTTAAAGCTGACAGATGCTACTTGGGATGAACGATTTGCCGTAATTTGCTTGATTATATCAGTAGCCGGTTTAGGACTTGCGCCTTGGTGGGTAAGTCATCTTATCAGCAATAGTGTAGAACCTATTATAACCCAACTTAGTCAATTATAAGCTTTATGGATATTTTTTCAACTTTATTGTCAATGCAGGCTGAAATAAGTCTTGCCGTCGTTCTGGTGGTATTGCTTCTTGCCAGTCTGCTGATTCGTGAGCCGAATCATAGACCTTTGCAATTAGTGGCTTGTAGCCTGCTGCTGATTCAACTTATATTGAATGTAGTTCCGTCGGAGGGAGAAGCTTTTGGAGGAATGTACCATTCTACAGCTTTGACCTCTGTTGTGAAAACGCTTTTAACAGGGGGAACCTTGCTTGTTTTCTTGCAGTCGGGTGGCTGGCTGGCAGATAAGCATACGCATACACGTGCAGGGGAATTTTATTTTCTGACACTTTCTACCCTGTTGGGTATGTATTTTATGGTGAGCGCCGGAAGCTTCATCCTGTTTTATGTAGGTTTGGAGCTGGCCAGTATTCCGATGGCTTGTCTCGTTGCATTCGATAAATATCGTCGTCATAGTGCTGAGGCTGGAGCGAAGTTTATATTGAGTTCTATGTTTTCTTCTTCCTTGATGCTATACGGACTTTCAATGGTGTATGGAACATGTGGAACTGTTTATTTTTCAGAGTTGAGCGAAGCTTTGACCGGAACTCCATTGCAAGTTCTTGCTATGGTGTTTTTCTTCTCCGGCCTGGGATTTAAGCTGAGTCTTGTACCTTTTCATATGTGGACTCCTGATGTTTACCAAGGAGGTCCTACTTCGGTATCGGCCTATCTGTCGGTCATCTCAAAAGGAGCAGCAGCTTTTGCTCTTTGTTCTATCTTGGTAAAGGTTTTCTCAGGCATGATTGCTCACTGGTCGTTAATGCTGAGTGTGGTTATTGTAATAACCATTACGGTGGGAAATGTATTTGCTATTCTTCAAACCGATATGAAGAGGTTTATGGCGTATAGCAGTATTTCGCAAGCTGGTTATATTGTGCTGGCTGTTTTGTCGGGAAGTGATCAGGGGACTGCTTCTTTAGTATATTACGTAGCGGTTTATATCGTAGCTAACTTGGCTGTGTTTGGAGTAATCGGGGCTGTGGAGCGCCAGACAGGGGGAGTTGTAGAGAGAAATGCTTATGCCGGACTTTATACGACGAATCCGCATCTCTCTTTTGTGATGACGTTGGCTTTGTTCTCGCTTGCAGGTATTCCTCCGTTTGCCGGATTCTTCTCCAAGTTTTTTATATTTGCTTCTGCATTTCAAGCAGGACACTGGGCAGTAGTGTTTATTGCACTGGTAAATACCATTATTTCTTTATATTACTATTTATTGGTGGTAAAGGCTATGTATATAACACCTTCTGAAAATCCTGTTCCTTACTTTCGCAGTTCATCTGCAGTTCGTGCAAGCTTATGGATTTGCATGCTGTGTGTTATAGGACTTGGTATTTTTAGTTCTGTTTATACCTTTATATCTCATTTGGCTGGTATTTGATATAATAACCCCTCCTCAATCATGAAGCGAAGAGGGGTTATTATCTTTTTTTTGAAAAAAAACAGGAAATATTTTGGAGATATAAAAAAAATCCCTACCTTTGCACTCGCAATCAGGAAATGAATGCAACGCAGGTTTGATTCGCTAGCTCAGCAGGTAGAGCACAACACTTTTAATGTTGGGGTCCTGGGTTCGAGCCCCAGGCGGATCACACAAAAAACAGAGAGTTACAGAAATGTAACTCTCTGTTTTTTGTGTGTCAAAATTGCCTCGGTTTACATGGCTCAGTTAAACAGCTCTGCGGGTTTTTCGGGTTGACAGGCTTTCTTTTAAATGTATAGCATAGCCGGCTTGGATATGAAGAAACCTAAGGGGCATTGTTCTGCGTCAATCGGAATACAAAAGTACGTTTATTCCCAGATTTAGTATTCTTTTCCTTTTAAAACATATTGTATGGTTTGTCTGGATGTAGATGATTTTGTTTTTGCAATCGATTCGGCTGTGGGATATCTGTATTCTTTGTATCCCTACTATTAGGTATAATAAAGAGCATTCTTAAGCAGCAAGGAGTGACAGAATTTGATTTAGATAGGGTAGGGTATCCTAACAAAGAAAATACCCTCTTTGTAAAAACCCAAATTTTAGGTATTGCGTGAGCATGTAAGACCTTCTAATTTTGTGGTGTAAATAAATTATAGATATTAACATCATGAAGAAGGTAGGTATTTTTTACGGTTCCACAACAGGAACCTGTGAAGACTTGGCCAGACAGTTGGCTAGAGCATTAGGCGTTGCAAGTTCTGATGTGTATAGTGCAGATAAGTTGAATGTGGAATTGGTGGCAGCTTATGAGATTCTGATACTCGGAACTTCGACTTGGGGTGATGGAGAACTGCAGGATGATTGGTATGATGCGGTAAACGTACTTCGAGATGCTGACTTGAGCGGAAAAACCATTGCTTTGTTTGGCTGTGGTGATTCCGAGTCGTATAGTGATACATTTTGCGACGGAATGGGACTTTTGTATGAATCGTTAAAAGGTGCAGGGTGTACATTTATAGGCAATCGGGTAAATTCGGATGCTTATAACTTCTCCGGTTCGGTTGCAGTTGAAGACGGTTATTTTGTAGGACTAGCCCTGGATGATGTAAATGAGGGCAATCTGACTCAAACTCGTATTGAAGCTTGGGTCAGCGAGCTGAAGACTAATTTATAAACAGATAAAATGCCTTTTGGAAAGGTGTGAAAAAACACAGTGCAATGATAGTATCCCCTAATAAACTTCCTGCAGACTTAAAGGTCTTTCTGAATCATGTATATGAGTATAAAAAAGGAGTACGCCGTATGGTACTTTATACCGTGAACCGTAAGTATGAGTCGTTTGCGGTGGCCCGTTTGCAAAGTCAGAGTATTGATTTTCTTATACAGCCAGCCTCAGAAACCTGTATCAACCTTTTTTTCGGTCGCCCGGAATGCATACAGGCTATAAGACACTTGACGAACCGTCCTCTCAATTTGCTCTCTCCTGAAGAAGACTTTATCTTAGGAGCCATGTTGGGATATGATATCTGTGTGCAGTGTGAACGCTATTGTAAGCGTAAAAAGATAATAGCAGGTTAAAGAAACGAGCCGATCCTTTTATGAAAGAATTGGCTCGTTTAAGGATGGAATTACCGTTCGAATAATTTGCTTCTAGAGAGTAAGCAGGCTCCCACTATGCCGGCTTTATCTTGTAACTTGGATAATACAACGGCAGAATCTCGGCTTACTAAGTTCAGCGAGTATTTGCGTATAGCTGTTTTTATAGGTTGTAAGATGTAGTCTTCAGTCTGAGCTAATGTGCCGCCTATAACTACCAGCTCCGGGTTCAGTAAATTGATAAGTCCGGCAAGATATCGTCCGAGTTTACGTCCTATTTCTTCTACTAATTCAATGCATAAAAAGTCTTCTTTATTGGTGGCTTCCACAATATCCTCCAATGTCAGCGGATCTTTTCCGGCAAGTATTCTTTTGGAAAGGATGGATGCCTGCCCGTTTTTTACTTTTTCACATAAAATGCGATGTAAGGCAGAACCTGATACCTCGGTTTCCAAACATCCTTTTTTCCCGCAGTGGCAGATGATTTCGTTGTCGAAAACGCTGAAATGGCCAAATTCTCCGGAAAATCCCGAATGACCTGTGTATATTTTCCCGTCAAAAATTAAGGCAGAGCCAAGTCCCCAGCTCAAATTGATGAAAACAATATCTTTATCCCCCTTGACCACACCTTTTAGCATTTCCCCATATGCCATCGCACGTGTATCGTTGTCAATGCTTACAGGAATACCTATTTTTTCGTGTAGGATGTCGGCTAACGGACGTTCTTCAAAATTGAACATGCTGAAGCTGTATCCTTCTTCTGGGTTGACGCGTCCGGATATGTTCACTCCTATTTGAAGAATCTTTTCTTTGATATTTTTATGCTTTTCTATAAAATTGTTGATATGCAGAGTTAACTCCTCAAGGCATTCTGGAGTATTGTTGAGTCTACAGTCAATTCCCATTTGAAGGTCGACCATATCTCCGGTAAAATTCATTAAACCTATATTTAAGCAAAATGTTTTAATGTCAACTCCCACCATGTAAGCAGAGTCAGGATTCAGTCCGTAAAGATTAGGAGGTCTTCCTTCGCTTGTTTCTTGCTTCCCGTAATTGATAATATACCCCTCATCAACTAATTCCATGACGAATTTTGTTACTGTGGGAATGCTTAAATCAATATCTTTTGCCAAGTCTGGAATGGTAGACGAGTGATTATGCATTAAATGAGTGATAATACGCTTTTGGTTAAGCGTATTTTTTGTTCCACTTCCTAATCCTTCTGTTAGTTTTTGTATCATATCTGTTTTACTCAACTTAAAAGCTCTAACCATAAAAAAATAAATCTTCGGCAAACTGTTGGCTTGCTAATTCATTAAAAGAATGTTTCGATGAAGATTTATAGTGTTTAAGGGTTAACTGATACAGGCTTGTATCTAAAATCTTTAGTGTTTTTAAATCGTTTGCTAAATTAATACTTTTATTGATGTAAAGCAATAAAAAGCAAAAAATTAATTATGTAAAACCAAAATGAAATATTTATTGTATTAAATAAAAGGAAGATTAAATATTATGCGTATATTTAGCATTTAGAAAACGGAATTCTATTAACTTTATATGAAAAATCGAATGAAAAGACAGCTTTTGGTATGGGGAACCTTACTTTGTCAGGCTATTGGGATGCTTGCTCAAGTATCGTTTCAGAAGAATGAACAAATACCAGATTATCCAGTGGTCAATGGTGTCTCAGCTCCCTTTGCTGGTTTTGTAGGTGATTGGCTCGTAGTGGGAGGAGGTTGTAATTTTCCGGATGTTCCGGCAGCTGAAGGAGGAAAGAAGGTATATTATAATCAATGTTATGCTTTAAATACAAAAGCAGATTCTCTTGAGTGGAAGCCGATTGTGGATTTGCCTCTTCCTGTGGCTTATGGTTGTGCTGTTGAAACGCCCCAAGGACTGGTTTGTTTAGGAGGAAATAATTCTGATTCTAATTTTACCCGCGCTTTTCGGATACAAAAAGGAAGTGGAACTTCTGATTTTGTAATTCAAAGTTTACCTTCTCTTCCTGAGGCAATTGATAATGCTTCGGCAACTCTTCTTGACGGATGTGTTTATATTACAGGGGGGAATCAGCAACAGCGTCAAAACTCTTTATATAGGCTTGATTTGAAGAAAGGGGTGGCTTGGGAGAAAATGGCTTCGTTTCCGGGACCTGCACGGGTGCAGCCTGTTTTGGTAAATGATGGAAACTCTCTTTATTTAATAGGAGGCTTTCAGGCTCCTGAGGGAAAAAAGAAAAGTATTCTGTCTCAGGATGTTCTTCAATACATTCCCCAATCGGATACATGGAATTATCTTAGTATTCTTCCGCGAGAAGCTACTGGAGAAAAGCGTTGTTTAGTAGGGGGGGGTGGGACTCAAAACAGTAAATACCTTATTCTTACCGGTGGAGTTAATTATACTTTATTTAAACGAGCGATTGAAGGGAAAGTGGGAAAGGACTATTTGACTCATGAACCTGCATGGTATCAATTTAATGATGATGTTTTGTGTTTTGATTTTAAGCGTCAGGTATGGACGGTATATCCCGATGTACCCGGTATGGCACGTGCGGGAGGTGTGCTTCTTTATCATCATTCTTATTTGTATATGGTATGTGGGGAGGTAAAGCCCGGAATACGTACATCAAAAATTATGGTTTATCCTTTTAAAAAAGAAAAATAATTTCAAAAACTAAGTCCAAAAATCTTGTAGTATAAAAATATATCGCTAATTTTGCTGTAATTAAATAAACAAATTTATTAAATATGATATTATGGAAAGAATTATTGGGTTAATCGATGCTCCGTTTACTCCGTTTTATGAAAATGGTGAAGTAAACTATGAACCAATTGCGGCTTACGCAAATATGTTGGCTAAAAATGGCTTGAAAGGTGTATTTATCAATGGTTCTTCTGGCGAGGGATATATGCTGACCGAGGAAGAACGAATGAAATTAGCAGAGCGTTGGGTAGAAGTTGCTCCGGAAGGTTTTAAAGTAATTGTGCACGTTGGTAGCTGCTGTGTAAAAGCAAGTAGAATGTTGGCAGAACATGCTCAGAAAATTGGAGCATGGGGAATTGGTGCAATGGCTCCTCCTTTCCCGAAAGTAGGTCGTATTGAGGAACTGGTGAAATATTGTGAAGAAATTGCAGCAGGTGCTCCAGGACTTCCTTTCTATTACTATCATATCCCTGCATTTAACGGAGCTTTCTTGTCGATGGTAGAATTGCTGAAAGCCGTTGATGGTAGAATCCCGAATTTTGCCGGTATCAAATATACATTTGAAAGTATTTACGAATATAATCAGTGTCGTTTATATAAGAATGGTAAATTTGACATGCTGCATGGTCAGGATGAAACCATTCTTCCTTCATTGGCAATGGGGGGAGCGCAAGGTGGTATCGGAGGTACAACCAATTACAACGGTATCAATCTGGTAGGCATTATTGATGCATGGAAAGCAGGTGATATTGAAAAAGCACGTGAGTTGCAAAACTTCTCTCAGGAGGTAATCAATGTTATCTGCCATTATCGCGGTAACATCGTGGGCGGAAAGCGTATCATGAAACTGATAGGTCTGGATTTAGGCAAGAATCGTACTCCTTTCCAGAATATGACGGATGAGGAAGAGGCTCGTATGAAAGCTGAATTAGAAGCTATCAACTTCTTTGAGCGTTGTAATAAATTTTAATAACCTTATTTATGCTTGCAGAAAATTATGCCAAATATTGGGGCGAAGTCTATAGAGAAGACTTCACCCGGAATATCATGCCGTTTTGGTTGAAAAATGGTCTTGATAGAGAGAATGGAGGTATTTATACTTGTGTGGGACGTGACGGGCAGTTGATTGATTCTACAAAGTCGGTTTGGTTTCAGGGGCGTTTTGCCTTCATATGCTCGTTTGCGTATAATAACATCGAAAAAAATCCGGAATGGCTTGAGGCAGCTAAACTTACGCTTGATTTCATTGAGAAACATTGTTTTGATACGGATGGGCGTATGTATTTTGAAGTGGCAGCCGATGGCACTCCGCTTCGTAAAAGACGGTATGTCTTTTCAGAAAGCTTTGCCGCTATTGCCATGTCTGAGTATGCATTGGCTACCGGAAATCAAGAATATGCTAAGAAAGCACTTGATTTGTTTAAGCGCATGCGTAGCTTCCTGAATACCCCTGGTGTTCTTGAACCGAAGTATCTCCCTTCTGTTCAGGTACAAGGGCACTCCATTACCATGATTATGGTTAATGTGGCTTCTTGTCTTAAGAAAGTGATTGACGATCCAGAATTGGATGCACAGATACAAGAGTCGGTTTATGCACTGAAAAACTATTTTATGCATCCGGAGTTTAAAGCGTTGTTGGAAATGGTAGGTCCGAAAGGGGAATTTATTGATACGACGAATGGTCGCACTATCAATCCGGGGCATTGTATTGAAACCTCTTGGTTCTTATTTGATGTGGCACGCACGATGGACAATAACAAAGAACTGATTGATATGGCATTGACCATTCTTGACTGGTCTTGGGACTGGGGATGGGATGAGCAGTATGGAGGTATAATTAACTTCAAGGACTGCAAGAACCTTCCTCCTCAGGATTATTCACAAGATATGAAGTTCTGGTGGCCTCAAACAGAAGCAATCATTGCGAACTTGTATGCTTATAAGCTGACAAAAGATGAGAAATATTTGAAGCGTCATAAGCAAATCAGTGACTGGACTTATGCGCACTTTCCTGATTATGAATATGGTGAGTGGTATGGATATCTGCACCGTGATGGAACAGTGGCTCAACCTGCTAAAGGAAATCTTTTTAAAGGACCTTTTCATATCCCGCGGATGATGATAAAGGGATACACTTTATGTCATGAAATACTTGCCGGAGAATAATCCGGCAAGTTTCAGTATTTGTTAACGGTATAAAAATAATATATGAAAAATTCAAAGATTTATCCTTGGATTGTTGTAGGATTACTCTGGGGGGTGGCACTGCTCAACTATATGGACCGGCAGATGCTCAGCACGATGAAAGAGGCCATGCAGATTGATATCGTAGAGTTGCAGTCGGCTGCAAATTTTGGCTATCTGATGGCAGTTTTTTTATGGATTTATGGTTTGATGAGCCCGGTTTCAGGAATTATAGCCGACCGATTGAACCGTAAATGGCTTATTGTGGGGAGTTTGTTTGTATGGTCATCGGTTACCTATCTGATGGGTATAGCCAATACGTTTGACCAGGTCTTTTGGCTTCGTGCTTTAATGGGAGTAAGTGAAGCTTTATATATACCGGCTGGACTCTCACTGATAGCCGACTATCATACAGGAAAATCACGTTCTTTGGCTGTTGGTATTCATATGACCGGTTTATATACCGGACAGGCAGTGGGGGGGATTTGGAGCTACGGTAGCTGAAGCATTTTCTTGGCATACCACTTTTCATTGGTTTGGTATTATCGGCATTGCTTATGCTCTGATTCTGATGCTGTTTTTACACGATAAGAAAGCAGAAGTTACTTCTGATGAAAAGTTACAGCCCAATGCTCCTAAGGAGAAAGTATTTACCAGTTTGAAATCACTGCTTACTAATGTGGCGTTTTGGGTAATATTGCTTTATTTTGCGGCTCCCAGCCTTCCGGGATGGGCTACAAAGAATTGGCTTCCAACTTTATTCGCTGAAAACTTAGATTTACCGATGTCGCAAGCCGGACCTATATCAACGATTACCATTGCTGTTTCTTCGTTTATTGGGGTAATTGTAGGTGGAACATTATCAGATAGATGGGTGCAGAAAAACTTGCGTGGCCGTGTTTATACAGGAGCTATAGGTTTAGGCTTGACCATTCCTTCTTTACTCTTGTTGGGCTTTGGACATAATATTGTGGCAGTGATAGGAGCTGGATTGTTATTTGGTATAGGATATGGTATTTTCGATACAAACAACATGCCTATTCTTTGTCAGTTCGTTTCTTCCAGACAGCGGGCTACAGCCTATGGGGTCATGAATATGGTTGGGGTCTTTGCCGGAGCTTTCATTACAGACCTGTTAGGAAAATGGGGTGATAATGGTGACTTGGGTACAGGTTTTGCCATGTTGGCTATTGTGGTTGCTGTTGCTCTTTGTGCTCAGCTTTACTTCCTGCGTCCTAAAACAGATAACATGAAGTAAGAACTAAAATAAATTCATAAACTTAAGAACTCGTATAAAATGATAGTATCTAATTTACAAAATAGCGGTCGGATTGAATCTCTGCACCCTCTTTTTAAGAAATTGTTCGACTATGTAAAAAGTCACGATCTGCTTCATACTGATTGTGGCAGAATTGAACTGGATGGCGAGAACTTATTTATAAACAATGTCAACCCTGCATGTGTCAAGGCATCAGAGCAAGTCCTCGAAGTTCATCGTGATTATATTGACATTCACATTCTGTTGGAAGGGAAAGAACGTATCGGCTGGAAAGCAATGGAAGAAGTTTGCCTGTTGAAGCAGGAGTATAAAAAAGAAGTAGACTGTGCACTTTATTCAGATATACCTACTACCTTTGTGGACCTACTTCCGGGACAGTTCGTCATCGTGTATCCAGAAGATCCGCATGCGCCTGTTATCGGTGAAGGTAAAATAAGAAAACTGATAGCTAAAGTAAAAATATAATTCTTACTTATATGATGAAAAAACTCTTAACTTTATTTCTCGGAATGATTTCCGTTGGTCTTCAAGCCGCAGATACAGTGTTTGTGAAAACTCCGCAAATACCGATTCTTATTGAGCGGCATGACAATGTGTTGGCTTATATGCGTCTTGATGCAAAAGATACAAAGACGTTGGATGAAGTCACGGTTTGTTTTGACAAAAATGTGCCTTTGTCGCAAATTAAGTCGATTAAACTTTATTATGGAGGAACAGAGGCTCCTCAGGATAGAGGTAAAAAGCGTTTTGCCCCGGTTGATTATATATCAAGCCATACTCCGGGAAAAACCCTGGCAGCTAATCCCTCTTATGCAATTAAGAAGTCGGAAGTGACTCCTTCTTCTACCTCTGTTACACTTGCAGGAAAACAGACCTTATTTCCCGGTTATAATTTCTTTTGGGTGAGTATTGAAATGAAACCTACGGCTTCATTACACACAAAAATAACGGCAGAAGTAACTCAGGTGAAAGGAGACGGAAAGGTTATTCCGTCTAAAAATGTAGCAGGAAAGAGTATTGAGCGCCGTATGGGTATCGGAGTTCGTCATGCCGGAGACGACGGTTCGGCAGCATTCCGTATTCCGGGATTAGTAACAACTAACAAAGGAACTCTTTTGGGGGTGTATGATGTGCGCTATAATAGCAGTGTCGACTTACAGGAACATGTAGATGTTGGTTTGAGCCGTAGTACCGACGGAGGAAAAACATGGGAAAAAATGCGTTTGCCTTTATCGTTTAAGGAATATGGAGGTCTTCCTGCTGCTCAGAATGGAGTGGGAGATCCGTCTATCTTAGTAGATACAAAAACCAATACTGTGTGGGTGGTTGCGGCCTGGACACATGGAATGGGAAACCAGCGAGCATGGTGGAGCTCGCATCCGGGTATGGATATGAATCATACTGCCCAGTTGGTGTTGGCAAAGAGTACTGATGACGGAAAAACATGGTCGGAACCGATTAATATCACAGAACAAGTGAAATTGCCGGAATGGTATTTCTTGCTTCAGGGACCGGGAAGAGGAATCACTATGACTGATGGAACGTTGGTTTTCCCTATTCAGTATATTGATAAGACCCGTATTCCAAATGCTGGAATCATGTATAGTAAGGATGGTGGAAAGACCTGGGCAATACATAACCATGCGCGCACCAACACTACAGAAGCACAAGTGGCAGAAGTAGAACCGGGTGTGTTGATGCTGAATATGCGTGATAACCGCGGAGGAAGCCGTGCAGTATATACTACTACTGACTTGGGCCGTACTTGGAAAGAGCATGAATCTTCACGTACCGCACTGATTGAACCGGTATGTATGGCAAGCTTGATTAGTGTAAAGGCCAAAGATAATGTTTTGGGTAAAGATTTGTTGATTTTCTCAAACCCGAACTCAACAAATGCACGTAAAGATATGACAATCAAAATCAGTCTTGACGGAGGAAAAACATGGAGTGCGGAACATCAGCTGTTATTAGATGAAGGTCATAATTGGGGGTACTCATGCTTGACTATGATTGATAAAGAAACCATTGGTATCTTATATGAAAGCAGTGTAGCTCACATGACTTTCCAAAGTGTGAAGCTTCGTGATATCATAAAATAATAGATAGAGTTAGGTAGGAGAACAGGATAGATTAAAGGTGGCTATTGCGCCCTTTTATTCTATTCTGCTCTCCTTTTTTTTGCTTATTCGGAACGGTCCCTTCAGGTGAATACTTTAAAATACTCTTTAAGAAGTAAGCAGTTATTTATTTAAGATATTAAATTAATAAATAAAAGCATGGTTTATATTAATAATTAGTTTATTAAATATTTGGCTTATTAAATAATTCTCCATACATTTGCCGAGAAGAACAGGAACTTAGTAAAGTTTGTTAGGAAGTTACCCTTAAATTAATAAGCTGATAAAAACGAGCATTATTTCAACCGTGAGCTTAACCTTACATATACATGAATTTATGAACAAAAAAGTTAAATCAGTCAGCATGCTGCTATTAATGGGCGGCCTGTCTGCGGGTGTAGCCTACGCAGAGCAACCCAAAGACAAATCTGAATTTGACATTGTGCAGCAAAATGCCACATGTCAAGGTATTGTGAAAGACGCAACAGGAGAAACTGTTATCGGTGCTTCTGTTGTAGTAAAAGGTACAACCAATGGTACGATTACCGATATTGATGGTAATTTCTCCTTGCCGAATGTAAACAAAGGCGATTTAATCGAAATTTCATTTGTTGGTTATATCACTCAGACCGTTAAGTGGGATGGAAGTCCTATCAATGTAATTCTGAAGGAAGATACCCAAACCCTGGAAGAAGTCGTGGTAACCGGTTATGGAGGTTCGCAAAAGCGTGCTGCTCTTACTACGGCTATTTCAAAGATGGACGATAAGGTCCTCAAAAATGCAGCAATGAGTAATGCCGGGCAAGCACTGCAAGGTTCTGTAACAGGTTTACGTGTGGTAAATACTTCGGGGCAGCCAGGAGCTGAGCCTGATATTACGCTTCGTGGAGGTGCTACTATTACAGGTCAGAATAGTAGAGCATTGATTGTTGTTGACGGAATTATTCGTGATAGCATGAGTGATATTAACCCTTCTGATATTGAGTCTATTCAGGTGTTGAAAGATGCAGCTTCTACAGCTATTTATGGTGCTCGTGCGAATGGAGGTGTTATTTTGGTAGAAACCAAAAGCGGAAAACAAGGTAAAGCCTCTGTTAACTATAAGTTTAAGTTGGGTATGAACATGGCTCGTACTGGTTACGACTTCTGTAATGCTCACGATTATCTGTATTATAACCGCTTAGGATATAAGCGTTATACCAACAATGTTCAGGGTGCAGGTGCAGTGGATGGACAAACGGGATATGGTACTCAGAACGAGTTGATTGATGTGAAGTATCTGACAGATGAAACCGCCCATCTGAAAAATGAGGGTTGGCTGGTAATGGATGATCCTTATTATGAAGGAAAACAATTGTTGTATAAAGATTATGCAGGTCAGCTAGACGATGCTGCATTTGATAATACCACTTTAACTCAAGACCATTATTTGAATATCACGGGTGGAAATGACAAAGGTACCTATAATGCCAGCCTGGGATATTACAATGAAAATGGTATGGTTAAGGGTACTGGCTACAAGCGCTTTACCGGATCAGTAAATGGTTCATATAGAGTCTTTCCGTTCTTAAACGTGAAGGCTGGAGCAACTTACACGTGGTCACAGCAGCCTTCTTTGTGGATTGGTACGTATGAATTCTTCTACCGTACCCGCTCACAGCGTCCTACTTGGAATCCGTATAACGAAGATGGAACTCCGGCTTCAGGATGGGGAACTGGTGATGGTAATCCGGAATATTATCGTCAAAAGCTGACCAATGAAAACGGAACACGCAAGTCAACTTATAACTTCGGTTTCGATTTGGATATTCTTCCCAAGAAGTTAGTGCTCAGTGCCAATACTTCCTTGTATCATTACGATTATCAGAAAGAAGCATTTGAAAAATCATATCAATTCCAGCATCAAAATAAGCCAAATAATGCGCGTAAAGCAAGTCTTAATATGGATCGTTTTACCCAGATTCAGGTGAATGGAACGTTAAACTATAAAGATACATTTGCAGAAAAGCACAACTTGGATGTGATGTTGGGTGGTGAGTATTTTGGCTATAATTCATTTTCAATGGAGGCTAAAACAGAAAATTCACCGACCGATGATATTCCGACACTGAATGCGGGTGCTGTCCGTTCAAGAACCACTTCATCTAAAACAGGTTATCGCATTGCCTCTGCTTTCGGTCGTTTGAACTATAACTATCAGATGAAATACTTGGTTTCATTTGTGGCTCGTTACGACGGTATTTCACGCTTGAAAGACAATCGTTGGGGATTCTTTCCGGGTGTTTCTGTAGGATGGAATGTTACTGAGGAAGATTTTTGGAAGGAATCAAAAGTCTCAGATGTAATTAGCAATATTAAACCTCGTTTAAGTTATGGTGTAAACGGTAACGTAAACGGAATCGGAAACTTTGATATTTATGGTGTATACAAGCAGATTGGTGCAGGTAACTATAACGGTCAGACAGCCTATTACAATTCTACTTTAGTGAATACAGGATTGCGCTGGGAACAGAGCCGTTCATTTGAAGCAGGTTTGGATTTGGGCTTCTTTAATAATCGTCTGAGCTTTATCTTCGATTATTACAACAGAACAACCGATGACCTTCTTACCGACGTAAACTTGCCTTCATATACAGGATTTAATAGCATGAAAACCAACTTGGGTAAATTGCGTAACTCAGGTTTTGAAATGGAAGTACGTGCAAACATTCTTTCTAATCCGAAGGGATTCAACTGGGAAGTTTCTGCAAACTTAACTTCTGTATCGAATAAGGTGTTAAAGTTGCCTGCAAGTGATAAACCGTTTAATCAGATTGATGGTTATGAAGTGGCTGCAGGCTTGTATGACGCAGAAACAGGCAAAACTCCGACACGTTGGATTGGAGGATACCGCGAAGGTGGTAAACTGGGTGATCTAGTTGGTTATGTTCAAAACCATATTTTCAGAGACTGGAACGATGTGAAGACACATGCCAACATGGTGATTGATGAAGTAGCAAGTTTGTATGGTCCGGGTATGGCAGACCAGATCAACCCGAGTACAGGAAAAACGTATGCAGAATCGGATGGCTGGAAACCTATTGAACCGGGTGATGTATGCTGGGAAGACATCAATAAGGATAATAAGATTAATAGTCTTGACCGTGATGTAGTGGGCAACATCTTCCCGAAAGTTACTGGTGGATTCTCAACGACTCTTTCTTATAAGAACCTTTCATTGTATGCTCGTTTCGACTATGCTTTGGGACATACCATTTATAACGACTTGAAGGCTCGCTCTTTGGGACAGTATCAGGGACAGTTTAATATTATTGACAAAGTACATGATACATGGAGTGAAACCAATCCGGATACCGATTTGCCGGTGTTCACTTATGCTGACCAGTTGAATAAGAAAAACATTACCCGTTCAAATAATGGTATGACTGCTGTTAATAATAACAGTTCACGTTTCTACGAAAAGGGAGACTATTTAGCATTGCGTGAAATAACCTTGAGCTATACATTGCCTAAAAAATGGATTGGAAAAGCAGGTATGCAAGATGCTTCAGTCTATGTAACTGGTCAGAACTTGTTCTATATCACAGGATACGACGGAGCTTCTCCTGAACCAGCTGTAGATTCTTATTATGGACGTGGTATTGATAACGGCCGTTATCCTACTCCGCGCACTGTTTTATTTGGTTTATCTGTAACATTCTGAAAAAACTAAGATTATGAAAAAAATATTCAATTATATTATAGCTGGCTGCCTGGCAACATCTTTTACAGGTTGTTTAGACATGGAGCCGGTGAGCAGTATCACAGATACAAACTTTTGGAGAGAACCTGCTCAATTTGAGGCCTTTAATACCGGATTGCATGGATTGCTTCGTGAAAGAAGTTATACGATATTCCAATTAGGTGAACCCCGTGCTGATATTTACAATGCTTATCCGTTTACAGGTGAAGCTACGCGCGGATTGGAGCGTATGTTTTTTAATACATTGAATGCAGCTAATCCGGTAATTGGAAATTTTGGTGACTTCTATAAAGTAATCAATCAGTTGAACTTGATGATTAAACATGCCGAGGCTGCTGATTTTTTGGATGCTCAAACTAAGGCTTACTATTTGGGACAGGCGTATGGTATGCGTGCTTATGTATATTTCCACTTGTTGCGTTCATGGGGAGATGTCGTTCTGCACTTGGATTATACAGACGGAAATTCCATCAATGTGGGTAATACAGCAAAAGCAGCTTCACCGGCAGCTGATGTCATGAAGCAGATAAAGAGTGATATCCAAAATTCAGAAGATGCGTTTGGAGAAGATTATTCATTTAAAAACGGCAGATGTTATTGGTCGAAGGCTGCTACTATGATGCTGAAAGGTGAGGTCTATTTATGGAGCGGTAAGCAAATGAATGGTGGAAAAAGTGATTTTGAAACAGCAAAAACAGCCTTGCTTGCCGTGAAAAATGCAGACGTAGCCTTGTTGAACGATTTTTCAAAGGTATTCTCTTATAAAAATAAAGAAAATAAGGAAATCATTTTCACAATGCATAGCGGTAGAGATGAGTTCTCGATGTGGAATGACCAGTATCGTATGACCATGGTAATGGGATCTACTCACTTTGATAACTACTGTGATGAAGAAGGAACTCCTTTGAATGACACCGAAGTCAAAGAAATCGACGGATTGATTCAGTATCAGATAGATAAGGATGTATATACGCAGTTATTCCGCGAAGGTGACCAGAGAAAGGCTGCTTCTATCAAAGGTATCTTTAAAAAGGATAAAGAAACGAATGCTGTTACATTTACTGCTCCTATCGCATGGAAGTTCCAGGGAGTCTTGTTGGAAGGTAATGCGCGTCGTAGCTGGTTAGATGATTATCCTATCTATCGTTATGCTGACTGTCTGTTGGCTCTTGCCACAGCCAAAGCATTCCTGGGTGAAGATATAACAGCTGAAATCAACGAAGTGCGTAAGCGTGCTTATGGTGAAGACTATTATAATGCGCATCAGGCAGAAGTGGCTTATCCGAACGATAAGGATGCTGCCTTCTATACCGATAACCGACTCGCTGCAGGCGATGAAAGTCCGGTGGAAGCCATTCTGAAAGAACGTTTGAGAGAGTTCTTGTTTGAAGGAAAGCGTTGGTATGATATCCGGTTGATGGGTACTGAATATACTACTAAATATTCTACGGCGAATGAAAAACGCCTGTTGTGGCCTATTGATGAAAATACTTTAGGAGAAAACAATGCGTTAGTTCAAACTCCGGGATATGAATTAAATTGAGTAAAGTTCAGGTAAAATAAGTTTTTAGGGGATATTCTGGAAAAGGAATATCCCCTTTTTCGTAAAATATGTAAATTTGGAGAATCAATTGGAGAGATTATGAAATATTTACTTTTTACTTTTATGATGGTTTGCTTGCTTGGTTCTTGCCAGAATAAAGCAGATTCCTTTTATGCTCCTTTGCCTTATCCTCAGGAACTGGTATATACCAATGACCAATTGGTGTTAGACGAGGTACAGTTGAATTGTCTGGAAGAAGAAGGACCCTGGGAGGAGTGGTTAAAGGAGATGCGTGTTGAAATGTCCCAGAAAGCAGGCAAATCCATTCAGGTAGAACGGGTTAATCGCTTTTCTGCTATACCTTTTAACCAAGAGGAAGCATATCAGGTAGAGATAACCCAAACTAAAGTTGCTGTAAAATCAGTTACTGCGGTCGGAGCATACAGAGCTTTACAAACTTTGCAGCAATTAGTTCGTAAAGAGAATGGAAAATATTTTCTTCCCACTTGTCAAATCACCGACTGGCCGGCTTTTCGGATGAGAGGGTTGATGCAGGATGTGGGACGCTCTTATATCTCAATGGCTGAGCTCAAGAGAGAAATTGACTTGCTGAGCCGTTTCAAGATAAATGTATTCCATTGGCATCTGACCGAAAATCAAGCATGGCGCTTAGAAAGTAAAGTCTATCCGGAACTGAATGCTTCCGAAAACATGACGCGTATGCCGGGGAAATATTATACGCAGGAAGAAGCTAAAGAACTGGTGGAATTTTGTAAGCAACGCCATGTTATGCTGATTCCGGAAATCGATATGCCCGGTCACAGTGAAGCATTTGTACGTACGTTTCACACCGATATGCAGAGTGAGAAAGGAATGGCTATCTTGAAAAAACTGATGGATGAAGTGTGTGAAACATTCGATGTGCCGTATATTCATATTGGAACCGATGAAGTCAAGTTTACCAATCCGCGTTTTGTTCCTGAAATGGTAGACTATGTGCGCAGCAAAGGAAAGAAAGTCATTTCGTGGAATCCGGGCTGGAAGTACAAGGAAGGTGAAATAGACATGACCCAGTTATGGAGTTTCCGCGGAAAGGCTCAGCCGGGTATTCCTGCCATTGACTGCCGTTTTCACTATATCAATCATTTCGATTTGTTTGCTGATATCGTTGCTTTATATAACAGTCGCATTTATAATCAGGAGCATGGAGATGAACAGATAGCCGGAAGTATTCTTGCAGTTTGGAATGATCGTTATATAGAGGATGAAAAGCAGAATGCAGCCGAAAATAATCTGTATGCTGCCATGCTGGCATTAGCCGAGCGTAGCTGGAGAGGCGGAGGATATGGCTATTTTGATGGAGAAACTACCTTGCTTCGTGACAAAGAGAGTGAGATGTTTGCTCAGTTTGCCGACTTTGAAAAGCGGATGCTTTGGCATAAAAAGTATACCTTTGCCGGTGAACCGTTTCCTTATGTGAAACAGACCGATGTGGTATGGCGTATTACCGATGCTTTCCCGAATGGAGGAGATTTGACCCGTACTTTTCCTCCTGAACAGGAAGAGAAGGATACTTATTCCTATGAAGGAAAGACTTATGGAAGTCGTACGGTTTACGGGGCAGGAGTTTATTTGCGTCATGTGTGGGGTACGCTGGTTCCTGGATTTTACGAGCAGCCGGAAAAGAACCATACAGCTTATGCATCGACGTGGGTTTATTCGCCGCAGGAACAGCAGGCCGGATTGTTGCTGGAGTTCCAGAATTACAGCCGGTCGGAAAGCGACTTGCCGCCCCGTCAGGGCACTTGGGACTATAAGGGTAGCCGGGCATGGTTGAACGGAGAAGAGTTACTTCCTCCTGCTTGGGAAAATACACATACGGAACGTTCCAATGAAGTGCCCTTGAAAAATGAAAATGCTGTTTCCCGTCCGCCTTTGCAGGTAACTTTGCATAAAGGATGGAACCGGTTGCTTTTGAAACTGCCGGTGGGGGAATTCAATGGGCATGAAACTCGGTTGGTTAAATGGATGTTCAACGCTGTATTTGTTACGCCGGATGGCAAGGAAGCTTTGCCTCATCTTACTTATTCGGCCGATAGGATAACAGAATAATAGAAACTAATACTTTAGAAATTATGAAAAAAACGTCTTTGTTATTGTTGAGTTTATTGTTGAGTCTTTGTGTGTTCGGGCAGACTGAACGTAAGTACTCTACTTATTATTACCAGCGGGCTACGTTGTTTGAGCAGCTTCCCGTGAATGCCGATGACATTCTTTTCGTCGGAAACAGTATTACTGACGGGGGTGAATGGGGAGAGTTGTTTCAGAACCCTCGTGTGAAAAACCGAGGAATCAGTGGAGATACTACGTGGGGCGTATACGATCGTCTGTCTGTATTGACGCAAGGAAAGCCGGCACAGATTTTCTTGTTGATTGGTATTAATAATGTTCCGCAAGGCGAATCGGCCGATTCGATTGCTGCCGGAGTACGGCGGATTGTGAAGAAAATCAAGAACGAATCTCCCCGTACCGAAATCTTGGTACAGAGTGTGCTTCCAGTTACTCCGAAATACAAGATGTTTGACGGACATACCTCACGTTGGCAGATGATACCTGAAATTAACCGGCTTATTCAGCGTATGGCTGCAGAAGAGCAGGTGAAATACATTGACCTGTTCTCTCATTTTGCTGATGAAGAAGGCCAGATGAAGACAGAGTACACCAATGACGGGCTTCATTTGTTGGGTAAAGGCTATTTGTTGTGGAAAGAAATCGTAACCCCTTATCTGAAGAAATGAAAACAAAGAAACTATTCCTGACAGGCTGTCTGGTATGGATGATCTGTGTAGGATTGCAGGCGGCAGAGAAAATAAAGGTTGCCTGTGTAGGAAATAGCATTACCTATGGGTATACGCTGGCGAACAGGGAAAGAGATGCTTATCCTTCTCAGTTGCAGCGGTTGTTAGGTGACTCATACATAGTCGGCAATTTCGGAAAGTCAGGAGCTACGTTGCTTGAGAAAGGGCACCGTCCGTATGTGAAGCAGGAGGAGTATCAGCAGGCACTCCAGTTTGCTGCCGATATCGTGGTGATTCATTTGGGTATCAATGATACCGACCCGCGTAACTGGCCTGATTTTCGAGACGATTTTGTGGGTGATTATTTGAGGCTGATTGATTCGTTCAAGCAGGTGAATCCCCGAAGCCGTATCATCGTGGCACGTTTGTCACCCATAGCCGACCGTCATCCGCGCTTTATATCGGGCACCCGTCAGTGGCGTGAGGAAATTCAGGCTCAGATAGATGTTGTGGCTCAGCTCAGTGGAGCAGAGGTAATTGATTTTCATACGCCTCTCTATGCTTATCCTATTTTGCTTCCCGACGCGCTTCATCCCAATGCGGAAGGTGCAGGCATACTGGCTCGTACGGTGTATTCGGGTATTACCGGTGATTATGGAGGCTTGAAACTTCCGGCTATTTATACTGATTACATGGTCTTGCAGCGAGATTTGCCTTTACGTATCCATGGAACAGCCGATGCAGGTGCACCCGTAACCGTGTCGATAGCGAAGCAGAAGAAAAAAGCGGTTGCCGGAACAGACGGAAAATGGGAAGTGATGCTTGATCCGCTGAAAGCTGGCGATCAGTATGAACTGACCATTCAGACTCCCCGGCAGAAAGAAACCTTCCGTAAGGTTGCTGTAGGGGAGGTCTGGTTGTGCTCCGGACAGTCGAATATGCAGTTTATGCTGAAGGAGTCTTTGAATGCTACCGGGGAGATAGCTCAGGCTGCTCATCCTAACATCCGCTTGTTTGATATGAAAGGCAGATGGCAGACAAATGCTACCGAATGGCCTTTGTCGGCTATTGATTCTGTAAACCATTTGCTTTATTACCGGGAAACTCAATGGATGCCGTGTACTTCTGAAACGGCAGCTTCGTTTTCGGCTGTGGCTTATTATTTTGGCAAGATGCTTCAAGACAGTCTGGATGTTCCCGTAGGATTGATTTGTAATGCGGTGGGAGGCTCTACTACCGAGTCGTGGGTAGACCGCAACTCATTGGAAAAAGACTTTCCGGCTATTTTGAGTGATTGGACTCATTCTGATTTTATTCAGAAGTGGGCAAGAGAAAGAGCCTTGCTGAACTTACGGAAAAGCACAGACTCGTTTAAACGTCATCCCTATGAGCCTTGTTATTTGTTCGAGGCGGGTATCTTACCATTGCAGCAGTATCCCATCAAGGGGGTAATCTGGTATCAGGGAGAATCGAATGCGCATAACATGGATGCGCATGGCGAACTGTTCAAACTGCTGGTCAAGGGCTGGAGAAAGAACTGGAATAATCCGGAACTGCCTTTTTACTATGTGCAGTTGTCCAGCTTAAACCGTCCGTCATGGCCTTGGTTCCGTGACAGTCAGCGACGTTTGCTGAGTGAAATTCCGTATACCGGAATGGCAGTTTCTTCAGATAAGGGAGATTCGTTGGATGTGCATCCCAAAGAGAAACGCCCCGTGGGCGAACGCTTGGCGCGATGGGCGCTTTGCAAGGATTACCATTGTGACCTACTTCCTTCCGGACCTCTCTTTAAAAAGGCTACGGCTCACGGAGCAGAAACTGTTGTAGAGTTTGAGTATGCCGAAGGACTTCAGTCGGCTGACGGGAAGCCGCTCTCTTGCTTTGAACTGGCAGAATATGAAGGAGTGTATTTCCCGGCTGAGGCGGTAGTAGTGGGTGATAAGGTTCATCTTTCGGCCGACCAGGTAAAACATCCGCGTTATGTGCGCTATGGGTGGCAGCCGTTTACCCGTGCTAATCTGATGAACAAAGACCGGCTTCCTGCATCTACTTTCAGAAGTGAGATAGAGTAAGGAAACATAACATCACTAAACACAAAGCAGTTACCTTCGCTTGTTTTCGAGCATAAGCTGAGGTGACTGCTTGTTTTGTATTTAATTGTTCGGGCGAGAAGGATTCTTTGGCAGAAGTTGCAGAAAGCGTTCCACATCTTGTTGTATCTTCTTATAAAGAGGTGAACTTTTGTAATTTGTGTTCTTATGGATAACGACCTCGACTCCGATCTGGCTCCGCTGATAATTAGTCAGTTCATTGTGAAGTTGGATGTCATGAGCTGCCAAATCATGTATTTGCTGTTCACGCTCACGGCGTAACACTGTACATACGGGAATGAGAAGTCGCATAATCACATTATCCATGATGTGATGCCCCTGGATAAACATATACGTATTATCCGGAAAAACCCCAAGTCGCTGGAATTCAGTTTTCATATTTTCAATTTCCTGCAAGGCATCGGGATGACGGTGTTCTAAATCACGGAGCTTTCTGTTTACTTTCTTGGCCATGATTTGCAGGCTGTTTTCCGGATGACGGGTACTGACCTGGTCCAGTTTTACATAGGAACAGAAATCAAGAAGAGAAAATTCTGACAGGATGTGTTTGCGGTAAAACCATACCGACCAGATAAACAGCGGGTAGGCTATTTGAGAATAAACTTTCATGAAAGCAGGGAAGTCAATCAGCAGGTGGTCGTTTAGCGTAGCCATGACACATACTTCATGCAATCCTTCGGCATAGCAGTGATAGTTTTCTATGGCATAGGCATAGGTTTGAAGCACATAAGGGCATTCATTGATGTAGCGTGAGGTTTGGGTTCTGCCTTGAAGCAGGTAGTCATAGTCACTGTCCACGCAAGCAATCATGTTACTTCCAAGCTGGGCTCCCAGCCGGTTCATCAGGACCGTTTTTTTTCCCTTGGCGAGTGAGTCTTGGGAGGGGAGCATGACTTCGAAATAACGCGATTCATTCTCATATTCTGCCAATAAAGACCGCCAGAAAGAGATGTCATCGTAACTTTCCACGTAGGCTACGATTTTTCTTCTTGCACGTTTGGGCTTTAAGCTGTTTGCCGCACCAATGTACAGGGAAGAAAGGTTTTCGGTAAGTCTTTTTCCCATAGCGTAAAAGTTTTAGTGAGTCGTAATATCGCTGACTTCCGTTACGGCATCCATCCATCCGTTCATGATGACTGCTGGTGAATGAGTGGTGAGAATAATCTGCACATTCGGGTTAAGGCTCCGGATTAGTGAGATTAACCGTTGTTGCCATTCTATGTGAAGTGAAATCTCCGGCTCGTCCATAAAGAGCGTGCAGTGCTGATTGTCCTGCACCAGTACGGTCAGTAAAATTACAAGCATTTGTTTTTCTCCCGATGAGAGCTGATAGGGAGTGAGGATATCACCGTCTTGTTCAAACTGTATTTCATTGCTTTTCCGGATGATCTTTTTCCCGGTTTCACTGAACAGCTCATCAATCAAATCTTGGAATTTGGTTTTCGGACGTGAAACATCGGCAGCTCTTGCCTGGTCTTCAATGACTCCGCTGGTGAGCAACTCTATAATCCGGTTACCTATATTTACCTGATAATCTAAATAGCGGCGTTGCAGTTGGTAAAGCTGCCAGTCGAGTTCGGTCTTGACATTTTGGTTCCCTATTTTTTCTAATAAGCCGGAACTGATGAGAGGGCGGTCAAAGCTCCGGATGACATTGAAATGAATGTAACTGGCATCTTCTGGTGAGAAAACAAAGGAAACTCCTGCTTTCACCCCGTTGGTCAGGGAACCCCCTTCAAGTTCATCGAGGCTGCGTACAGAGTTGTTTAGAATTGTGCTTTTACCGATTCCGTTTACTCCGCTCAGGATGTTTACATCGGCTCTCAGGTCCCATGAAATGTTTTTCCTGCCCCACAGACCTTTAATTTCGATACGTTTAATATAGTCAGCTTGTTTTTTCATGGCTGTATGTATTTAATGCACTGCTAACAAATGTAGACATTTAAACGGAATTAATCAAGATTTGAAGGAATCTTTTTTAGGGTTAGAAAGCAGAGTGTGGGGAAAATAATTTTATGGGAGGCTGGCAGGAAGAGAATGAAAACGCTTAGGCGTTTGTTGTTATTTGCCTCGGTATATTGAGTGAAATGTCTAAGTGTTTTTTTTACTGCTTCCAGCGGGGAGGTGGAAATGAAAAAAGCAGTATCGTTTTAGGTGATACTGCTTTTTGTATAAATAAGTTAGGTTTGTCCGAAAGCCTTAAATAGAAAGTACGTGAAGTACGTTCACCAGTTCGCGGTCAATCGGCTTGTCATTCTTGATTGCTTTGGTAAACGGAACATAAACGATTTGATCGTTCTCGATACCAATCATTACGTTGCGTTGTCCTTCCATCAGGGCTTCAATGCTGGCTACACCCATGCGGCTCGCAATGATACGGTCGTGAGCTGTAGGGCGTCCGCCACGCTGCAAGTGTCCGAGAATGGTTACGCGTACATCGTATTGTGGGTATTCATTTTTTACACGTTCAGCATAGTGCATGGCTCCTCCGGTGATTTCGCTTTCGGCTACCAATACGATGGAACTGTTTTTTGATTTGCGGAAACCGTTGTTGATGAATTCTTCCAACTGGTCAACTTCGGTGTTGAATTCCGGAATGATGGCAGCTTCGGCTCCTGATGCGATAGCACCGTTTAGTGCAAGGAATCCGGCATCGCGTCCCATTACTTCTACAAAGAAGAGGCGTTCATGTGATGTCGCAGTATCACGGATTTTATCAACTGCATCAAGAATGGTGTTTAGGGCAGTATCATATCCGATGGTGGTATCGGTACCATAAAGGTCGTTGTCGATTGTTCCGGGAAGACCGATACAAGGTACGTCATATTCTTGAGCCAGCAGACGTGCTCCGCTTAATGAACCATCTCCGCCGATTACTACCAGCGCATCAATACCTTCACGCTTCATGGTTTCGTAAGCAGTTTGACGTCCTTCCGGAGTCTTGAATTCTTGGCAGCGTGCGGTTTTCAAGATGGTTCCGCCTAACTGTATGATGTTACTTACGTTTTGTGTTTTGAACTCTTGGATTTCTCCAGTTATCAGCCCTTTGTATCCTCTATAAATACCTTTTACTTTCAATCCGTTATAGATAGCTGAGCGGGTTACGGCTCGGATTGCTGCATTCATACCCGGAGCGTCGCCTCCTGAAGTAAGGATACCGACACATTTAATAGTTCCCATACGATTATATATTTATGTTTTTTTGGCATTGCAAATGTACGAATATGTCTTTATATTGTTGTAGTTTTTTTTCTGTTTTTTTACAATTCTATTCGGTCATTATAACTTTTTTACAAGCTTCCATCAGCCATTTAGGAGTTGAAGTAGCTCCACATATTCCTATTGACTGTGCTTCTTCAAGTAATTTCCTATCGATTTCTTCCGGTCGGTCTATCTGATAGGAGTTCGGATTTACTTTTTTACACTCTTGATATAATATTTTTCCGTTGGAACTTTTATGTCCGCATACGAAAAATATCAAATCGTGTGAGGAAGCAAACCGGCGGATGTTAGGCATGCGGTTGGCTACCTGTCGGCAGATGGTGTCGAAATAGCGGAACGAGGCCGAAGGACTGATATGGTCTTCAATGTAGGCTACTAACTGACGGAACTCGTCGAGTGACTTGGTCGTTTGTGAGTAAAGCCGGATGTCTTTGGTGAAATCAAGTCGGCTGACTTCTTCTAACTTTTCAATGACAATGGCTTGACCATTTGTTTGACCTACTAATCCTAATACTTCCGCATGTCCCTTTTTTCCATAAATAACAATTTGTTTTTCTCTTGGTTCACTGGAATCGTATTCTTGTTTGATTCTGGTTTGCAGCCGAAGGACTACCGGACAGGTGGCATCAATGATTTCAATGTGGTTCTGCTTAGCCAGTTCGTAGGTCTGAGGAGGCTCTCCATGGGCGCGGAGCAACACCTTGGCATTGCGTATCTGGGCAAATTCTTCATGATTGATAGTGATGAGCCCCATCTTTTTTAATCGTTCGCATTCTTGTCCGTTATGCACAATGTCACCCAGACAGTAAAGCGTTTCGCCTTTGGCAAGCTCTTCTTCAGCCTTTTTGATGGCGGTGGTTACGCCAAAACAAAATCCGGAATCTTTATCTATTTCAATGTTATGCATGGATTGCTTTTTCAAATTGCAGTTTCAACCATTCTTTTTGTTCTTCTATTGAGAGATGGCTGTTGTCTAATAACAAGGCATCGTCGGCTTTGCGTAAAGGGCTGACTTTACGGTTCTGGTCGATGTAGTCACGTTCTTCTACATTGTGTAAAATCTCTTCAAAAGAAGCTTCCTGACCTTTTGCTTTCAGCTCGTCGTAACGGCGCTGAGCGCGTATCTGGGCAGAGGCTGTAACGAATATTTTCAGTTCTGCATCAGGGAAAACTGCAGTTCCGATATCCCGTCCGTCCATTACGATTCCCTTGGCTTTTCCCATTTCTTGCTGCTGCATGACCATTGCTTCACGAACAAATGCCAGGGCTGCCACCGGACTGACATGTGATGAAACCTCCAGTGTGCGGATGCGGTCTTCTACGTTGACCCCGTTCAGATACGTCATAGGCCGCTGGGTTTCCGGATTAAGCTGAAACGAAATCTGAATATCCTTCATCTGAACTTTCAGTTCTTCTTCGCGGATACTGCCGTCGTCATTAAAAAGGTGATGCTCAATACAGAATAAAGTGACAGCACGGTACATAGCTCCACTGTCTATATAAATATAACCGATTTCCTTGGCAAGGTCTTTCGCCATCGTGCTTTTCCCGCACGATGAAAATCCGTCTATGGCAATAATAATCTTTCTCATTGGGATAAACTTATTATAATGTTATGTATAAGAGCAAAGACTGTGAAAGGTGGAGGCAATCTGAAACTAAAAGTTTGCTTTGGAGTACAGATATTGCCGAACCACATCTTGTCTTCGTGAAACAAAGATATAGAAAACTTTCTGAATCAAGGTAAATGTCTCTCTTCTCTTTAATTTTTATTATTTTTTTGCGGATGATTCCTTGTCTTTTCAAAGAAAAGCACTACATTTGCCGAATCGAGATACTATTAATTATTTAAAAACAACAGTATGGAAATCAAAAAATCGCCTAAAGCAGATCTTGAGAGCAAGAAATCTACAGGTCTGTTAATCGGTTTCGTGCTGATATTGGCAGCGATGTTTGTGGCTTTCGAATGGACAGAACGCGACAAGCAGGTCACTACCGATACTGGTATGAAAGAAGTGCTTTTTGAAGAGGAAATGATTCCTATTACAGAACAGCCAGAAGAACAAAAACCGGTAGCACCTCCCCCCGAGGCTCCGAAAATGGAAGAAGTGTTGCAGATTGCAGAAAATGACGCAGACGTTGTTGAATCGGATATTTCTTCAAGTGAAGACGACAACAAAGCCGTAGAAATCAAGTACGTGCCGGTTGAAGTAGAAGAAGAAGAACCGGAAGAACAGCAAATCTTCCAGGTGGTAGAAGAAATGCCTGAATTCCCGGGCGGTATGGCTGAATGTTTGAAATTCATCAGCAAAAACATTAAGTATCCTACCATCGCACAGGAAAATGGTATTCAGGGACGTGTAATCATCCAGTTCGTTGTTAATCAGGATGGTTCTATCGTTGACCCGGTAGTTATGCGTACCGTAGACCCTTACTTGGATAAAGAAGCGCTTCGAGTAATCAAGATGATGCCGAAGTGGAAACCGGGTAAGCAGCGTGGTAAGGCTGTACGTGTAAAATATACCGTGCCTGTAACCTTCAAGTTGCAGTAATCAGTCGGTCTGAATAGATGAGGCTGTGTCAAGAGTCTGATTCAGGCTTTTGACACGGCTTTTTTTGTGGATAACCTTAAATAATTTCTGTTATGAAACAGCAAAATAGCGAGCAATTACTTAAACAGATACATTCTTATATTGAACAGCTTCCTTTTTCACATGAACCTCTCGGGTTGTATGACCCTATTTCGTATGTGTTGGCTCTGGGAGGGAAACGCCTTCGTCCGGTGTTGATGTTGTTGGCTTATAACTTATATAAGGAAGATGTTACGACTGTATTTTCGCAAGCTGCCGGAATAGAAACTTATCACAATTTTACCCTTTTGCATGATGATTTGATGGATAAGGCAGATGTGCGCCGGGGTAAGCCTACTGTTCATAAAAAGTGGGACGAAAATACGGCTATACTTTCAGGGGATGCGATGTTGATTCTTGCTTATCAATTTATGATGAATCAATGTCCGGAAACTTGTATGAAAGAGGTGATGGAGGCGTTCGGACAAACAGCGCTCGAAATATGTGAAGGTCAGCAGTGGGATATGGAATTTGAGTCGCGTATGGATGTGATGGTTGATGAATATATTGAAATGATTCGCTTGAAAACATCTGTACTGTTGGCAGGTGCACTGAAAATAGGTGCGATTTTAGGAGGAGCTTCTCAGTCGGATACCCAGTACTTGTATGACTTTGGCATTAAGATGGGACTGGCGTTTCAATTGCAAGATGATTTCCTTGATGTGTATGGTGATCCGGCTGTCTTTGGGAAAAAAATAGGAGGAGACATTTTGTGCAATAAGAAGACCTATATGCTTATTACTGCCTTAAATTTGGCTAAGGGAAATGATCGTAAAGAATTGCTTGGCTGGATAGAGCGTGAGCAGGTTGTGCCTGAAGAGAAGATCGCGGCTGTTACTGCTATATATAATAAGGTGGGAATAGCGGAGCTTTGCACCGAGCAGATTAATAAATATTATGCTGAAGGGTTGGATTTATTAGATAAAGTCTCGGTAAAAGATGAAATGAAAGAAAATCTTCGTACATTTGTCTGTCAATTAATGAACCGTAAATTATAATAGTATGATGACACTAATCGATACGCATACCCATCTGTTTACCGAAGAGTTTAATGATGATCGTGAATTAGCTATTATCCGGGCAGGTGAGGCTGGGGTAACCCGCTTGATTATGCCTAATGTGGATGATACCACAGTGGAAGCGCTGCTGGCAACATGTGAGAAGCATGATGGATGTTACCCGTTGCTGGGACTTCATCCCACTTCTGTGGACGCAGACTGGAAAAAACGTCTGGCTGCGGTAAAGTCGTGGTTTGATACTCCTCATCGTTTCTTTGGAATAGGAGAGGTTGGACTCGATCTTTATTGGGATAAAACGTTTCGGAAAGAGCAGATGCTCGTTTTTGATGAACAAATCCAATGGGCGCTTGAATATGGTCTTCCATTGAGCATTCATTGTCGTGAAGCTTATCCGGAATTGATAGAGGTGTTGAAGCCTTATCAAAACACAAAGCTGAGTGGTGTATTCCATTGTTTCTCGGGAACAGCGGAAGAAGCAGAAACCTTACTTTCCTTTCCGGAATTTATGTTAGGTATAAACGGGGTGGTTACATTTAAGTCGTCTTCTCTTCCGGAAGTTTTGAAGGATGTACCTTTAAGTCGGATTGTGCTTGAAACTGATTCGCCTTATTTGGCTCCTGTTCCTTATAGAGGAAAACGGAATGAAAGTGCTTATTTGCCCAAAATAGCAGAGAAACTTTCGGTCGTTTATGGTGTTCCTTTGGCACAGGTTGCTCGTGAAACAACCGAAAATGCCTTAAAAGTCTTCAAAAATGCGGCTTCAAGTTTTTAAAGTTTATTAATTTTTGTCGAATGCATAAACTTTTGCGGATAGAATGTTATGTAAGACGAAAAAAAAGAATACATTTGTGACTGAAATCGATTGCGGTTCGCATTTTTATTTGTAATTTGCGCCCGAATTGAGAACAAAGCCTTTATGGGCGCTTAAGGAGAGGTGCTCGAGTGGTTGAAGAGGCACGCCTGGAAAGCGTGTATACGCCAAAAGTGTATCACGGGTTCGAATCCCGTTCTCTCCGCGATTCACTTTTCAAAGAGTGAACGATAAAAAAGATAAAACAATTTAATAAACAATTAATTAATTAATCTTAAAAATTAGACACACAATGAAAAAGTTATTTGCAATTCTTGCAGTGATGGGAGTCTTCTCGTTTGGAATGACTCAGGCGGCTATGGCTCAGGATGAAACAGCTACAGCAGCTCCGGCTCAAACAGAACAGGTTGCAGCAGCTGACGAAGCAGCAGCTCCGGCAGTAGTTGAAGAAGGTGGTATGCACAAAGAATTAAAGACTAAGTTTATCGAAGGTGACGCAGGCTTTATGTCATTGGTAGCTATTGCATTGGTTCTTGGTCTTGCTTTCTGTATTGAACGTATTATTTACTTGAGCTTGGCTGAAGTTGACGTTAAGAAACTGATGACTAAAGTTGAAGAAGCTTTGGAAAAGGGTGATGTAGAAGGTGCTAAGACTGTTTGTCGTAACACTCGTGGTCCTGTTGCATCTATCTGTTATCAGGGTTTGATGAGAATTGACGAAGGTTTGGATGTTGTTGAACGTTCTGTAGTTTCTTACGGTGGTGTTCAGGCAGGTTACCTTGAAAAAGGATGTTCTTGGATTACCTTGTTTATCGCAATGGCTCCGTCTTTGGGATTCTTGGGTACTGTAATCGGTATGGTTATGGCGTTCGACCAAATCCAGCAGGCTGGTGATATTTCTCCGACAGTTGTTGCCGGTGGTATGAAAGTTGCGTTGATTACTACTATCTTCGGTTTGATCGTTGCTTTGATTCTTCAGGTGTTCTATAACTACATCTTGTCTAAGATTGAAGCTATTACAAGCCAGATGGAAGATTCTTCTATCACATTGCTTGATATGATCATGAAATACAACTTGAAATACAAAAAATAATATTTAAAATGGCTAAATTATCATACAAAGTATCTTACTACGTATTTTATGCCTGTGTTGCTGCTATCTTGGTAGTTTTGGGTGTTTTCTTCGGAGTAGGATATCATAATCCGGTTGGCAGTTACAATGAACCTCAGAATACAGAAGCTTTGATGTATTTGATGTACGGAATGTTTGCCGTTGCTGTTGTTGTAACTTTGATTGGTGCTATCGCTCAGTTTGGCGGTGCGCTGAAAGATAACCCGAAAGGCGCTATCAAATCATTATTGGGACTTATCCTGTTGGCAGTTCTGTTGGTTGTTACTTATAATATGGGTTCTGCTGAACCAGTATTGAAAGGTGACGGTGCCGTTTATACAGATGCTGTGATGTTGAAGGTTTCAGATATGTTGATTTACTCAACTTATGCTTTGCTGATTGTTGCAGCAGTTGGTACATTGTTGAACCTTTTCGGTATTTTTAAACAGAGATAATATCTTCATTGAGAGTTTGATAAATTTTAAAAGAAGTAAGTAAAATGGCAAAAAGAAACAGAAAAGTACCGGGAATTAATGCAAGTTCTACGGCGGATATTGCCTTCATGTTGCTTATTTTCTTCCTTATCACAACATCAATGGATACTGACCGCGGTTTGGCAAGACGTCTGCCGCCTCCTCCTGAAAATGAGGATCAGAAAAAAGATGATATTATTGTTAAGGAAAGAAACGTTCTTCAAGTTAAACTGAACAAGGATGATAACTTGATGGTTGGTGGAGAATGGTTTGATGTTAAGCAACTGAGAGAAAAGGCAAAAGAATTCATTGCCAATCCAAATAACGATGCAAACTTGCCTGAAAAGCATGCAAAAACTTTGCCGTTCTTTGGTGACGTAATGGTGACTGATAAGCATGTAATCTCTGTACAGAATGACGTTGGTACCAGTTATAATGCATATATTCAGGTTCAGAACGAATTGGTTGCAGCTTACAATGAGTTGCGTAATGACTTAGCTCAGTCGCAGTTCGGTAAGTCTTTTGACGAATGTTCTGAAGATGAGAAAAAAGCAATTACTGACTACTATCCACAGAAGATTTCTGAAGCAGAACCTAAAAAATATGGAGGAAAATAATCATGGGAAAATTTAATAAATCGGGTAAAAAAGAAATGCCGGAGTTGAATACTTCGTCTTTGCCTGACCTTATCTTCACCATGTTGTTCTTCTTCATGATTGTAACAACTATGCGTGAGGTTACATTAAAGGTTCAGTTCAGAGTTCCGGCTGCAACAGAGTTGGAAAAATTGGAGCAGAAATCTTTGGTTTCTTTCATTTATATCGGTAAACCGATGCCTGAGTTCCAAAAAACAATGGGTACTACCGATCGTATTCAGTTGAATGATAAATTTGCTGAACCGTCAGAAGTTCAGGATTATATTTATCAGGAGCGTGAAAACATGAAAGAAGAAGATAAGCCGTTTATGACTGTTTCCCTGAAAGTTGATGCTGATACTAAGATGGGTATTGTGACAGAGGTAAAACAGGCGCTTCGTCAAGCTTATGCTTTGAAAATTAACTATTCTGCTACTCAGCGTCAGTAATAGTTTGATATAAGCAATTAAGAGCGGGTATGTCGTTAAGTAGGCATATCCGCTTTTTTTATATCATAGAAGTGATTTACCAGGCTGGTTAGTAAATTACGTTAGTTTCGTGGTCTAAGATTTGATGTTTAATCGGAGAGAAGGATGGAAGAAGGTAAAAAAACTTGTAGGTTCTGTTTAAAAACATAGTTTAGTAACACGAAAGTTTTTATTGCTTTTCCCGATTATAATCCCTAATTTGCGCTCCGTTAAAAATGAGATATGAAAAGCATATCCTTTGGTCTATTAACTAAATCTTGAAATACCATGAAAGTATATCAAACGAACGAAATTAAGAATATTGCCCTTCTCGGTAATGATGGAGCAGGTAAAACCACCCTCACAGAAGCTTTGCTCTATGAGAGTGGTATTATAAAACGCCGCGGCAGAATTACTGCCAAGAATACAGTCAGCGATTATTTTCCGGTAGAGCAAGAATATGGCTATTCTGTTTTCTCTACCGTTTATCATGTAGAATGGAATGGTAAAAAACTGAATATCATTGATTGCCCGGGTAGCGATGACTTTGTGGGAGCTGCTATTACAGCTTTGAATGTAACCGATACAGCTATTTTGTTATTGAATGGTCAATATGGTCCGGAAGTTGGTACTCAGAATCATTTTCGTTACACTGAAAAGTTAGGTAAACCGGTAATTTTCCTTGTTAACCAGCTGGATAGTGAAAAATGTGATTTTGATCAAGTGCTTGAGCAATTAAAAGATAATTACGGTTCTAAAGTCGTTCCGGTTCAGTATCCCTTGGCTACGGGTCCGGATTTCAATTCGTTGATTGATGTACTTTTGATGAAAAAATATTCATGGGGACCTGACGGAGGTGCTCCAACTATAGAGCCGGTTCCAGAGGAGGAAATGGAAAAAGCATTGGCTTGGCATAAAACTTTGGTAGAAGCAGCTGCTGAACATGATGAAACCTTAATGGAAAAATTCTTTGAATCGGAATCTTTGACCGAAGACGAAATGCGTGAAGGTATCCGTAAAGGATTGGCAGCACGCGGAATGTTCCCCGTATTCTGTGTTTGTGCAGGAAAAGATATGGGTGTGCGTCGCTTGATGGAGTTTTTAGGAAACGTAGTACCGTTTGTTGATGAAATGCCGGTGGTACATAACACACGTGGGGTACCTGTTCCTCCTGTGGCTGATGCTCCTGCTTCTTTATATTTCTTTAAGACGGCAGTTGAACCCCATATCGGCGATGTGCAGTACTTTAAAGTTATGAGTGGGGTCGTACGTGAAGGTGACGATTTAGCCAATGCTGATAGAGGTTCTAAGGAACGCATGGCTCAGCTTTATGTTTGTGCTGGTGCAACACGTGAAAAAGTCGACGAACTTCGTGCCGGTGATATTGGATGTACGGTGAAATTGAAAGATGTGAAGACTGGTAATACGCTGAATGGCAAAGACTGTGAAAACCGCTTTAATTTCATCAAGTATCCTAATCCTAAATATACGCGTGCCATTAAGCCCGTAAATGAAGCTGATACTGAAAAAATGATGGCTATTCTCAATCGCATGCGTGAAGAAGATCCTACTTGGGTGGTTGAGCAGTCAAAAGAATTACGACAAATCTTGGTTCATGGACAAGGAGAATTCCATTTGCGTACACTTAAGTGGCGTCTTGAAAATAATGAAAAACTCCAGATTCAATTTTATGAACCGAAGATTCCGTATCGTGAGACTATTACAAAAGCAGCGAGAGCTGATTATCGCCATAAAAAACAGTCGGGAGGGGCCGGACAGTTTGGTGAAGTTCATTTGATTGTAGAACCTTATTATGAAGGTATGCCTGCTCCGGAAGTGTATAAGTTCAATGGTCAGGAATTTAAGATGAACGTGAAAGGAACCGAAGTGGTTGACTTAGAGTGGGGAGGTAAACTGGTTTTTGTAAATAGTGTGGTAGGTGGAGCTATTGATGCTCGATTTATGCCAGCTATCTTGAAAGGTATTATGAGCCGTATGGAACAGGGACCTCTAACTGGTTCGTATGCACGTGATGTGCGTGTGATTGTATACGATGGAAAGATGCATCCAGTTGACTCTAACGAAATTTCTTTCATGCTGGCAGGTAGAAATGCCTTCAGTGAAGCCTTCAAAAATGCTGGTCCTAAAATCCTGGAGCCTATTTACGATGTGGAAGTCTTCTGTCCGAGTGATAAATTAGGTGATGTAATGAGTGACATGCAGGGACGTAGAGGCATGATTATGGGTATGAGCAGTGAAAAGGGATATGAAAAGTTGGCTGCTAAAGTTCCTTTAAAAGAAATGTCGAATTATTCTACAGTTTTAAGTTCTTTGACAGGAGGACGTGCATCGTTTATAATGAAGTTTGCTAGCTATGAGCTGGTTCCGACAGATGTTCAGACAAAACTGGTTAAAGAGTTTGAAGAACAAGAAAAAGAAGAGGCATAATTGGGATAAGGTGTTCTATTTTTAAAGGATAGGATATAGAGGAAGGGTTATTTTTCGGAAGAAAGGTAACCCTTTTTTGTTTGTATGCTCGGCACGAGCATTGTCTAACGGGTGCAAGTCCCGAGTAAGCCCTAATA